>Ga0209634_1002354_pt1 | contig 13259 bp, 11 predicted proteins | sample LinPmetageLP40_FD_184043 | JGI IMG/M metagenome (GOLD analysis project Ga0209634, IMG submission 184043) | Marine viral communities from the Pacific Ocean - LP-40 (SPAdes) (version 2) | ecosystem: Environmental > Aquatic > Marine > Oceanic | place: Pacific Ocean | collected 2010-08-26
AAGAGATGTTGGATTCAAACCAAGTATTGATGATATTATTGAAGGACTGTACAACGATCCAGATATGAAGGACTTTATGAAGAAACATAATGTCACTGCTTGTGGATCTGGTGCAATGTATACAAAGGATGTGCAAGGATTCTTACCTAAACTAATGGAGAATATGTATAACGATCGTGTCGTTTGGAAGAAGCGTATGATCGAAGCTAAGAAGAAATATGAGAAGACCCCTTCGAATGACCTTACAAAAGAAATTGCCCGTTGCAACAATATGCAAATGGCTAAGAAGATTCAGCTTAACTCTGCTTATGGTGCTCTTGGTAATCAATACTTTCGCTTTTTTGATACCAAGTATGCTGAATCTATTACACTAAGCGGACAGCTGTCTATCAAATGGATGGAAAAGCATATCAACATCTATCTTAATAAACTATTTAAAACAGAGGACGAAGATTATGTACTTGCAGTCGATACGGATTCATTGTACATTACGCTTGATCGATTGGTCAACGCAGTTATGCCAGATGAACAAGACACTTCCAAAGTCATTGACTTTCTCGACAGGGTCTGTGAGGAAAAGCTGGAACCTTTTATTGATAAAAGTTATGCTGACCTTGGCAAATATGTTAATGCATACGAACAAAAGATGGTAATGAAACGTGAAGCTATTGCTGACAAAGGTATTTGGACTGGCAAGAAGCATTACATTCTAAATGTGTATGATAATGAAGGTGTAAGATATAACGAACCTCAGCTCAAGATGATGGGCATTGAGGCTGTTAGATCCTCTACTCCTTCTTCATGTAGACAGAACATCAAAGCAGCACTAAAAGTTATTATGCAAGATGGTGAGCTTGCTTTGAGAGAGTTCGTAGACAACTTTGAAAAAGAATTCCATTCTCTACCTTTCGAGGAAGTAGCATTCCCTAGAGGATGTAGAAATTTACAAAAGTATACTGACGCAGCTCAGTTATATAAGAAAGGAACTCCTATTGCTGTTAGAGGTGCATTAGTATATAATGATCTACTCAAGCAGAAAGGACTAGACAAAAAGATTACTATGATTGCTGAAGGTGAGAAGGTTAAGTTCTCGTATATGAAACTACCTAATCCTACAAGACAAAACGTACTTGCAGTTCCTGCAACACTCGATAGACGACTTGGTTTACATGAATACGTAGACTATGATAAGCAATTCGACAAGGGATTCAAAGAACCAATCCGTAGTATTTGTGATGCTATTGGATGGCAATTAGATAAACAATACACCTTAGATCAGTTTTTCGGGTAGATTGGCACTATAAATACTCTCTGAGGTACTATTATGAACAAAAACAATATAGACTTATCATCATTTGATTTCGGATTCTCCGTTGTAGATGAGCAAGAGCTTGAAGCCGTACAGACAGTACGTACAGAAGCGACACAATCTTCTACTGCTGCTAAAGAATGGCAGGAGCAAGCTGATGAGTGGAAAGGTAAAGCAGAGACGTTATACGAGGCTATCATACCACTACTCAACAACCTAGCATCGAACGAAGAAAAAGAATACATCTACTGGCCGAACAGAGTATTAAAGATCGACCAGTTCAAACTGAAACTCCAACAACTTCTAAATGATTAATCATCTTGCATTTGCCACCTCTTTGTTGGTGGCTGGGGTTGCCGCCTGGTTCTCTGTTATAGGACTTGCCACAATCTTTAGTGGATCCTATTGGCCCGTAATTATTATGGGTGGTGTACTTGAGATCGGTAAGCTAGTGACTGCAGCATTCCTACATCTAAACTGGAAACAGATTGGTGTGGCTATGAAGACTTATCTAAGTGTAGCTGTATTTGTTCTAATGGTAATCACTTCTTTAGGTATCTTTGGGTTCCTAGCTAAAGCAAACATTGAACAGAATCTTCAAGGAGATTCATACTCGCTTGAGATGTCTATTATAGACAAAAGAATATCAGCTAAAGAGTCACAGCTAAAAAGATTAGAAGACAGGACAGCAAACCTTGATAACATTATCGACACTGCTAGACCTGAAGATAGAAACTATATTGACGGAAGACAGAAAGAAGAACGTAAACAAATTGCATTAGCTGTTGACCCAATAGTGGATGATATAGTACAATTGAATAATGATAAGCTACCACTGCAAAGGTTACAACTAGAGCAGGATGGTGAGATAGGACCTATCAAGTATGTCGCTGAAATGATATACGGAGAGAATGCAATCGATAAGATTGACAATGCAGCAAGAATACTAATCTTGTTTATTATATTTGCATTTGATCCATTAGCTGTTCTATTATTAGTTAGCTCTGTAGGACTACTCAATAGAAAGATTATTCCAGACGATGATGGAAATGTTTCTATACCAGCAAGTAAGATTGGTACTATGGATGACGTAGGTACAATTGAAGTTAACAAACAACGTGAATGGAATAAAGCTATTAAAGAAAAGTTTTTCCCTAGAAAATAATTAAAAGGATACATTATGTGTGATATCAGTGGATTCACTGGTTCGGGTACAATCCCGATTGAGAAGTTTGGTGCAGTGAATGCTGAGAGAGGACCTGATGGTACTAATTATTATAAGTCACCACAACTTAGTATAGCACATTCGCTGCTAGCAATTCAGAACAACAAAGATCAAATTCAACAACCTTTCGTAGATCCAAGGACAGGTAATGTTCTTGCATACAATGGTGAGATATATGGTCTTGGTGATCAGTTCGATACTAAATGGTTATCGGACGTACTTAATGCAGGTGACTGGGAAACACTCAAATACGAGACTAATGGAATGTGGGCTTTTGCCTTCTATGACAGATCTAAACAAGTACTAACACTATGCAGAGATCACTTTGGTGTTAAGCCATTATACTACGCGGTATTCTCAGGACAACTTTACTTCGCATCGACACCGAAACCTCTAATCATGGCATCAAACACTTTAGGGTATGGTGCTGTCATCAACAGATACAGAAAGAAACAATTCGAACTCAATGACAGGTTCCCATTTGGCAGAGGGTATCCAATACAAGGAATCAATAGAGTAGCTCCTGGTGAGAGAGTAGAGTTCTGTATGAGAACAAATAAAATACTTGGCAGAAATAATCTATGGGGTGACTTTAAAGTAGCACCAAACTACAAATGGTCTATCAAAGAGCTTCATGATAAAGTTGAAAAGGCTATTAAGGATGTATGTACTGCACCAGGTATAAAGAAAACAGTATCTCTAAGTGGCGGTATCGATTCTTCTCTTATTGCAGGAGTAGCAAAGAAAAATGATATCGAAATCTCAGCTACTACAATGAGGTTTAGAAAGGTAAAAGGTACAAAGTCCAAACCAGTCAATGAGTTGATGTATGGTGAGTGGCCTATAGCTAAAAAAACTTGTGAAGAACTTGATATACCTTTCAATTGGTCATACTACAAAGAAGAAAAGCAAGCAACGTTTGATGCATTGTCAACACCAGCATGGGACATAAACAGAACAGGTCCACGATATGCTAATATTAAGAAGGCAGCATCAGAAGGTAATAAAATTTATTTAGTAGGTGATGGTGCTGATGAGCTATGTACTGGTTATTCTGGTGACTATCAATTTATGTCCCAACCAGAGCTTGTTGGTTTAAGTGAAAAGAAGATGCATATGCATAAGAAAACAGCAGCTGATTATAAAGATGTAATGGACATGCCGCCTCCAACATTATTATTCCAAGAGTTTATTGATATGTTCCCTAAGTGGAATAAGAACTTAGGAGACGATGCTGTTAACAATCAAAGGTTCCAACGTATGATGATGCATTGTGATGGTTTCAATACTGTTGCAGACCATATATGTGGTTCGTTTGGAATGGAAAGTAGAGTACCATTCTTACATCAAGAACTAGCTAAGTATATTCTAAACATTCCAGGTGGTGTTAAATTATATACCCCTGATGATGATTTCTTACTAGAGAATGGATACTCGTCAACAAGAAATGAGTATCTAGGACAATACAAGTTCATACTGAGAGATATCTGTAAAGATATGATACCTGATCATGTAAGAAAGAGAGGACGTAAGACTGGTTTTGCTAACCCAGTAGATGCAAGAGATCATCAAAAGAATATTCGGATAGGCTTGCAAGAGTTTGATGATTGGATGGATAGTATCCAAGATATGGAATTTGATGTTGACTAATAATGTGAATGGTCGTATAATATATGATCAAATCGAGGTGAGTGTACAATGAGTAACTTTTTTAATAACTTTGTCGAAGACTTAAAAGACGAAGATACAACCTTAGCCAGCTCAGGTCAAGCAGCTAGCGAGTTTAGTGGAACTATTGATACTGGTTCATATCTACTAAATGCTTTATTAAGTGGATCCATATATGGTGGTATCCCTAACAACAAGATCACCGCATTCGCAGGTGAGTCCGCAACAGGTAAAACCTTCTTTGTGATGGGATGCATTAAAGCATTCTTAGATCAAAACCCAGATGCTGGTGTTATGTATTATGATACAGAGGCAGCAGTAACTAAAGACATGATGGAAGTGAGAGGCATTGACACTGATCGTGTAATGATATCAGAACCTCAGACCATCCAAGAGTTTAGAACTAAAGCATTGAAAGCTATAGAACTATACGAGCAGACACCAAAGGACAAAAGACCTCCTTTCATGTTTGTATTAGATTCACTAGGACTTCTATCAACTACTAAAGAGTTGGAAGACATTAGTGATGGTAAAGAAACTAGGGACATGACCAAGGCTCAGGTTATCAAAGCAGCGTTTAGAGTGCTGACTTTGAAGCTAGCTAGAGCAGGGATCCCAATGTTAGTAACTAACCACGTATACGAGGTTATAGGAAGTTATATCCCTATGAAAGAGATGGGTGGTGGAACAGGCCTCAAGTATGCGGCTAGTACGATTGTATTCCTTGGTAAGAAGAAAGAACGTGATGCCAATAAAGATATTATTGGTAACATAATCAAGTGTACTACATTCAAGTCAAGACTATCAAAAGAGAATCAGAAAGCAGAAGTGCTACTGACTTATGATAAAGGTCTTGACAAATATTATGGATTGACTGATCTATGTATTGAGATGGGGCAATGGGAAAAGAAAGGTTCAAGAATCTTAATTAACAATGTCGAAAGTGAGCACGATGGTAAATCAGTATATGCTAAGAGCATTGCTGCTGATCCAGAAGCATTCTTTACTCCTCGTATCATGGCTATGATTGATCAATATACTGAAAACAAATACAGTTATGGCGAGACTAATATGTCCATGAATATAACTGAAGGGGAAGAGATAGATGGAACAACCGGATCCGAAGTGGCATCTGAGAATATCAATAGCTAAGAGCGTACTAAGAATTGGTGCGGGTTGGTATTTGGTATTAGGTAATTTAGTAATGGCTGGTGTATTATTAGTACTGGCTGAACTATTAGGAATTGCAGAAGAATTGGTATGATAATAGATCAGGTGACACGTAAGTTGTTTCCTACAGAGATAGCTCGGGTTGTTACAGACTTAGATCATAAAGCAATCACGAGCCATACCATTGACTTCATTAAAGACTTAGGTGAATACACTACCTATCATAATAAAGAAGCTAATGCCGAATGGGCTAAGCATCCAGAAGTAGTGAAGTTGATAGAGACAGCTAAGCAAGCATCTATAAAGTATTTGGCTGATACCAGAAGAAAAGAGTTCACTGAAGAACCTTGGTTAATAATGTGGGCTAATGTGTACACTGAAGGTACAGAACATGGATCCCATAACCATCCTTTAAGTGCTGTAAGTGGAACGTATTATGCAAACGCAGGAGATTCATTCTCAAGCATACAGTTTGATAGTCCTCTTACTCCATATAAGATGCACGATAGACAAGCGCCAGACACTCTGACGCATGCCATCAAACCAGTAGAAGGCGATATGCTTCTCTGGCCTAGTTGGTTATTCCATAGAGTGTCAGCACAGAAACCAACAGAGATACCAAGAGTATCCTGTTCATTTAACATAGACTATAATTATAAGAGAACACAATGATTGAAGATAAGATTTTACATAGTCTAATCACAAACGAAGAGTACACTAGAATGACTCTGCCGTTTGTAGAAGAAGAATACTTTTCACAGCCTCATCAGAAGTTGCTATTCAAATTAGCACGTGAGTACTTTGACAAGTATAACTCAGTACCATCGCCACAAGTGATGAATATTGAGGTTCAGCAAATCAGTAATGTAGATGCAACTACTATAGATAGTGCATTGTCATTCCTGAGCCAACAACCAGAGCCAGTCCAGGAAGAATGGTTGATAGATGAAACTGAAAAGTTCTGTCAAGATAAAGCTATCTACAATGCTATAATGAATGGCATTAACATCTTAGAGAATAAGCCTGACGAGAAAGGTCAGCTGCCAGAGTTGTTAACCAAAGCACTACAAGTGTCATTCGACAACAGCGTAGGTCATGACTTTATTGATGATGCAGAAGAACGATTCGACTTCTATCACATGAAAGAGACTCGAGTGCCCTACGACCTTGAACTTATGAATAAGATCACTAAGGGTGGTATACCGAATAAAACTCTTAATATCATTCTTGCTGGTACTGGTGTTGGTAAAAGTTTATTCATGTGTCATTGTGCAGCAAGCAATATGGTTGAAGGTAAGAACGTATTGTATGTCACTATGGAGATGGCAGAAGAAAGAATTGCAGAACGTATTGATGCTAACTTGTTAGATGTTACACTTGAGGATCTTGCAATCTTACCTAAAGAATCGTATAAGAAGAAGATGGAGAGACTACAAGCTAAGACAGTTGGTAAGTTGATTGTTAAGGAATATCCTACAGCAACAGCTAACTCTAATCATCTCAGACATCTTATGCAAGAGTTAAAGACTAAGAAGAACTTCGTACCAGATATTGTTTATATCGACTACCTCAACATATGTGCAAGTTCAAGATTGAAAGGAGGTATGAATGCAGGTTCTTACACGATTATCAAAGCGATTGCAGAAGAGTTACGAGGACTGGCTGTGGAATTCAACGTGCCAATCGTCAGTGCAACACAAACAAATAGATCGGGTTACTCGAGCTCTGACATTGGTCTGGAAGATACGTCGGAAAGTTTCGGTCTACCGGCGACAGCTGACTTCATGGTGGCACTCTCGCAAACAGAAGAACTCGAACAGCTAAACCAGTTTATGGTTAAGCAATTGAAAAATAGATATGCAGACCCAGCATTTCATCGTAGGTTCGTCATAGGAGTTGACAAAGCTAAGATGAGATTATATGATGTGGAGCAAACAGCTCAAGCCGATATTGTGGACGACACTCCCATATTCGACAAAGGCAAGTTTGGTCATAGTGAAGATAAGTCATTGAAAGATGTATTCAAAGACTTTACGTAAAAACTACAACTTATAAATACATCGCACTCCATGTAAATGTAGTGTAATTCTTGTTAGACGCAGTGGGGACTGAGTTTAGAGGCAAGTGTTTAGCTATACGCTGACATACGGAATTGAAACGATTAAGACTGGGGTTGTCCGTTTCCAAGAATTTTTTTAGTAGTTTTATAGCCAGCAGAAATGTTGGCTTTTTTTTGCGTGATTGTAAGTGATTAAAATAAAGCAATATTGCTTTCCCTGTTGACTTTGAATACTCTTTTATGTATAATACGCCTATACTTGAGAAGAGAAATATTATGCACAGAAATACACACAAGATGCCTACATTTGAGTCGGCAGAAAGAGCAGAAGGCCGACAGCACAAGAACCTTGTAGAGTTCTTTTCAGCATGTAAGGAAAGATTATTTTACTACGGATTAGAGGACGAGTCCTTTTACTTTGAGCAGGTAAGAGACCACCTATTAGAGGGTGGCAGTCTTGATCCAAAACAAGCAGCTCGTATCTTAGGATTGTAAGGAGGTTCTATGAGTCAAGAAAATCAATTAAAGTATCTAAAATATCTTTGTATGTTTGTACTTGGATGGTGTACAGCATTCTATACATTACCAGTACAAGGCGAAGATCACGATACATCATGGCATGGCCATACTATAGAGCTTAATCCATTTCAGGAAGCTCAATACTGTATGGCAAAGAATATCTACTTCGAAGCAGGTAATCAACCAGTTGCTGGTAAGATTGCTGTTGCGCAAGTAGTTATCAATCGGGTAGATAATCAACACTACCCAGACACTATTTGTGAAGTTGTGTATCAAGCACAATGGAAAGAGAACTGGAAGGGCAATCTGTTTCCTGTTCGCAATATGTGTCAATTTAGCTGGTTCTGTGACGGTAAGTCAGATGAGCCAGTCGATAGTGCAACCTGGATGTTCTCACTTCTAATAGCCGATTCTGTTTTGAATGGCGACTACGGTGACATTACAGAAGGATCTACACACTATCACAATGATACGGTTCACCCTTACTGGGCCGACTCATTGAACGAGACAGTGGTTATTAATAACCACATCTTCTACAAATAGGTAGACCCCAGAAGTCGCCAAAGAAGTTGCAAACTCTAAATATGACATAAGCTAACGATCGTCTAGTAGACGAAGGGAACAAGGTTATGTCATACATGGGTCAAAAAGTATCAGCGGAATTGCAAGAAATCCTTGCACCAATGATAAATCAATACAACGCAACTATTGATGGCGATGGAGGCGGTAAACATACTCCAAGTCAAGTCGACCAGACTCTAAAGATAGTTGTCAACGAAAGGATAGATTTTAAAGCTGATCTCAGAAAGGCTTTGGAAGCACACTCCAACGCAAAGTTCATTGAAGAAAAAGCAGCATCTAGTTATGGATCCATTGGCACTGTTCGATTTGATATATTCTTTGAGAACGGAACCTCGCAAGGAAGTAGGTATAGAGCATTCTTTAAACAAGCTCAAGGATCTGGTAGAGGTGCTGATGCTAAGATTACAGCTCTTGGTGAATCGATGCAAGCATATATGTTAGCATGTCGTCAAGGACTTCCTAAACCAATCCAAGACATTTCAGATGTCAAATACTTCAAGAACGATTTTGTAAAACAATTTAGTGACTGCGATAGAACACATAACGATTGTATGGATAACTGTTCAGAGAGTTGGATGGAGTCTGCTGTAGCAATTGCAAACTTCTGTTATGGAAGAGAAAACTTAATGAACCTCAAAGGTGTCAAGAAATATGAATTCCATAGAGGAAGCGAGTTTACAAAGAAGATATATGATTGCCTTAAAGTGACTAGAAAGAATACCAAGATCAATATTAATGACGACAAATGGAACCCAGCTGATATATGGGCGGTGTCGACAACATTAGATAGATCAAAATACACACAAGGTAAATTTGTAGACAAGTTTATTCCAGATCTAAATGCTACCATACTTGAGGATATGAAGAATGGAGACTTATTTGGTATCTCATTGAAGAAAGTTGAGAACACTACGCCAAAGAGTACGATGGTAAATGACCCAGCAGCTTCGGCAGCAGATATCAAGTTCACAGGTTTCAGTGGTACAGATGCAAAACATACACAGTTCACTTATCTACATTTTAGCTACAATGGTAAACTTGGTCAGCTAAAGTTCAGAAAGGCTGGTACAGGTCACCAAGGGGAGATTGATAGGATTCAAGGATCAACTGCAGCAGCATTTCATGGTAAAGTAGGTATCTATCAAGACTTCGTTGTGAAGATGCTATCTGATAATCTACCTGGGTTTCAAACAACCACTACGATTGAAGCAGGTAAGTTTATTATGAAGAGTAAGGCTGATGAGATTGGATCCATAATTGCAAGTGCCGGTCTTCCTACTGTAGATTATGCAAAATTAGGTATTATTCAATCTAATATAGAGACATTTTTAGATCATTTTGGTGTTCATGTCGATGGTGAGAAGTGGATAGAGCAACATTCTGCAGCACAAGGCACGTCTGGATACTCAAAATACCTTGGTTTACAGGTATGCTACTATATTGATCTGTTAAGTATCCAGAAAAAGAATGAGTTGGCTGCTCAGCTCACTAGTTATGCGATGTCTCAAGTACCTGGATTATCATGTCCGCACATAAAAATTCAATAAACTGTTGACTTCAAATGGAAAAGTTGGTATAATAGATGTATATTAAGTAAGTAAGGAGACAAATATAATGAGAATTTTAGGAAACCAACCAGAGCCGAGTCTAGTAGAAGCTGGCATGACAATCAGCGACTTTGAAGTTAGAACAAAAAGCGTTCATATGTGGAACATAGGTCAAGACATGATAGATGAGTACATTGCAGCTAACCCAATCCTAGCAGGTTGCGGATTTGCAATTTCTGATCCAATGACTGTAGGAATCTATCCTAGTAAAGCAGAAGCTGGTGAATTCAACTTTGACGAGTTAGTGCTCAAGTTAGAGGCTTTAGGCTTCTATGGTAAAGCTGCTGGATACTACACACCTCAACAATCGTTTGATTTTTAGGATATAAATAATAGATGGCATTAAATACACACATGACCCACTTGGAAGATGCAATCTTCCTTTTGGGTGTAGACGGAACAAGACAAGCAATTAGCTTTCTTACAGGAATGAGAGATACCCTCAACGGTACTTCTGCACGTCCTGTCGATACGTCTGTTAAGTGGGACGGAGCACCAGCTATATTTTTAGGTAGGCATCCTGTCACTAAAGAGTTCTTCGTAGCTAAGAAGTCTCTGTTCAATAAGACGCCATTATATTATACATCTATCAAAGACATTAACGATTCACCAGACTTAGGACCTGAGCTTAAAAGAAAGTTTAAGCTAGCGTTCAATGGATATAAAGATTCTGGTATTACAAATATCATCCAAGGAGACTTTCTATTCGATTCAGGTGATGTTAAATCTTCTATGATTGATGGTGAGAGTTATATTACCTTTCATCCTAATACTATTGTGTATACGGTTCCAGCTAAATCTGAACTAGCTAAGAATATTAAAGCAGCTAAAATGGGTATCGTATGGCACACAACTTATACTGGCAAAGACTTGTCTTACCTTACAAACACATTCGGAGTAAAAATGCCAAAGGCAGCTCAGGGTGTTTGGCAAGTCGACGCTATGTATAGAGATGTAAGTGGATCCGCTACATTGACTAAAAAAGAGTCAGCTGATCTAAAACGGTTATTGACTTCTGCTGGAATAAACTTTAGGAAGATACCTAAGACAGTATTTGAGTTGCTCAATCTACCAGAAATAAATATGCACGCGACAGCTTACACTAACAGCTTTATTAGAGCAAACCAGACACCTACTCGTGCAGTAGCTACTGCTGGATTTATTCCATACATCAAAGCTAAGTTTGATAAGCAGAAAGATAAATTAAAAACACCTAAAGGTAAAGCAGGAGTGCAATCAAAGTATATGCAAATTGCTGGACCTTTAAAACAAATCGATGGACGAACACTGATGGCAGTGTTTAGTCTTTATTACGATCTACAAGAAGCTAAGAACATGCTAGTCAAAAAGATTGACAGCGGTAGCTTCATGAAGACTATGTTGAAAACTAAAGATGGTTGGGCACCAACTGGACAAGAAGGATACGTAGCAATCGACAAAAGTGGTACTAGTGCAGTAAAACTTGTTGATAGATTAGAGTTTTCTTATGCAAACTTTAGTAAAGACGTAATAAAAGGCTGGGAATCCGATTCTAGAAATTAGACCTGTTATAAATATATTCAGGCAGATGGAATAGAGCCTCGAAAGAGTCCGTCAAATATTAACGAGTTAAGCCTAAGGGAAACACTTATGCCAATTACAGATCAAGGAATGTCTGGGAAACCAGGCGGTGACACAGGGACTCCTGGAGTCGCAGTACCACCACCACCTTTAAAGCAGCCGAAAGGCAAGAAAGGTGAAATCAAACTTACAGCTCCCTCTAAAAAGCTAAAAGATATCATTGATATCTCTCCACAGATGGAAAGCAAAGAATCACATCACGTATTTACTTTTGGAAGAATGAATCCTCCGACCACTGGTCATGAGAAGTTAATTCATAAGACTCATGCTATTGCTAAGTCTAAAGGTTCAAAAGCTAATATCGTTCTATCACACTCACATGATAGTAAAAAGAATCCTATACCACAAGACCATAAGATTGGATATGTTAAAAAGATCCACAGTGGTGTAGAAGTATCAGGCTCATCTAAAGAACATCCTACATTCATGCATCATGCTAAGAAAGCTCACGAAGCTGGACATAGCCACTTACACATGGTTGCTGGATCCGATAGAGTCAAAGAGTATCAGAGTACTCTAAACAAATACAATGGCCATCCAGACCATTACAATTTCAAATCAATCACTGTTCACTCAGCTGGTCATAGAGATCCAGATGGTGAAGGTGTATCAGGTATCAGCGGAACTAAAATGAGAGACCATGCTAAGAGTGGTGATCATAAATCTTTCAAAGCTGGACTACCTAAATCATTACACGGTCATCACAAAGACATCGCAGGACATATCAAAGAAGGTTTTGAAGATGCAGAGCTGTTAGAGTGGGTCAATAGTCTTACTGACTTTGACTTGGACGAAGCAATCAATGAAGACTTTATGGTTGAAGACTTAATCAATGAAAGAGTCTACACTTTGATGCAGAGAAGAAAAGCTGCTATCAAAATGAGAAGATTGAAGTTCAGAGTTCAACGAATGAGAAAGCTAAAGAGAAAGAGAATGGCTACTCAGGATATGTTGATCAGAAGATCAAGACGTCAAGCAAGAAACCTTATGAGAAAAAGGATTGCTGGACCTAAAGGTGCAAACTACTCAGCATTGTCTCCATCAGAGAAGATGCAGATAGATAAAAGAATTGAACGTAAACTTCCTATTATAAATAAACTTGCAAAGAGACTTATGCCAAAAGTTAAGTCTGCTGAATTAATTAGGTTAAGAAGTGCCAGATCAAAAAAACAAGAGTCCGTCAATCAAAGTTTCCAAAGTTTCATCGGAGACATGGTCAATGAAGGGTCCACCGATAGTGGAGAGAGATGGTCGCTCAAAGCATATCTCAATTCATCTTCAACAATCGACGAGTCACCTACGAACAAGGCATTCAAAAAGCTAAAAGATAAACACAATGCACAAGATGATGCATTAGACAAGACTCAAGACCTTACCAAAGAAAAGCTAAAGATCCAATTAGCTAAAAACAAACAAGCTGAGATCAGAAGAGAAGCAGCAGACATTGCAAACGCTGTTGATATGATGATTGAAGCAATCGAAGCAATTGAATCTAAAGCT
>Ga0209634_1002356_pt1 | contig 13253 bp, 17 predicted proteins | sample LinPmetageLP40_FD_184043 | JGI IMG/M metagenome (GOLD analysis project Ga0209634, IMG submission 184043) | Marine viral communities from the Pacific Ocean - LP-40 (SPAdes) (version 2) | ecosystem: Environmental > Aquatic > Marine > Oceanic | place: Pacific Ocean | collected 2010-08-26
GTATAACCAAGGTGCGAACGACTTTTATTACAGCGGAAGAGTTGGAAATCGCTCGCAGTTGTGGTACTGGGCAGATGATCAATACGAAACTGATTTCCTAAGACAACGCACCCTTGCAGCAGATGTACGAGGTTCGCTATACACCCAGTCTTATTGGTATCAGTACTTCCACCCAAGGATGGTAGGCAATCACTTCTTAACTACCGCATATAACTCTGGATTACCACGAATAGTGAACTTTGATTTAAGCCCAATAGAAGCGGGCAAGCGTTTTGTCATTCAGCAGGAGTTTGAATAATGCCAACATATATTGCACAGGCTGGTAGCCCTCCAGTCGTACTTGATGAGTTACGAAACATTGCAACTCAATACTCGTTCCCTCCAGAGGAACTCACCTCACTGTCGGACGTAGCCTCAATCCTTACTGCTGTTAGTTACGCCGAGTGTACTATCACAAATGCTGAATCAGACATAACGCCTGCGTTCAACCAAAGAGTTCAACTTGGGAATGCCGCCAGTGTGGGCGGTAGCCTGCAAGCCTCTTACGCTGCTGTTAGTCTCACGGGAGACCTCAGCACCTCTGCATTGCAAAGACACAAGGATGACAAGAAAAGCGAAATTGAAGCAGACACATCGGCTAGGCAGCAAGACGCAACTAACTTCCCAAAGAGTAGCGGTGGGGCTAACGTCAGCCTGAAGTATGACGACGAAACTCGGGGTTACCTAGCACAGGTATTGCAGGTAGCACAGAACGCCAACACTGGTGCGACTATCAAGGACGCTGCTGGCACAAGCGTCACTCTTTCATTAGCAGAACTCAAGTATGTCTGTGCTGGATTAATTAGCACCAACCAAACTCTTGTGGAAGCAAGGAATAAAGCAGCAATCGACATTGACGTTGCCACCACCAACACGGCTGTGACTAGCGTCAAAACTACGTTCACAACTTCGTACCCTCCACCAAGCGGATCATGAGAAAGTTTAACCGACTATTCGGTATCGGGCCTTCTAAGAGCGGTACGCATTCTCTTAACGATGCATTGCACAGGGTCGGTCTAGACTCAACCCATCTTGGTTCGGACGGTCACTACAAACGTGACATACATAAACAAGACGATTGGTTTTCTAGGCACATGCACATAAACCATACAGAGGGCAGAGACATTCTTGATGGAGTGCCGCACCAGTGCGTATCAGATTGGCCTGTCAGCCAGTACTTTAAAGAACTCGACGAACAGAATCCAGACAGTCTATTCATTCTGACGTACAGAAACCCTGACGACATCGCGCAGAGTTGGTGCAGGATGTGTATGAAAATGGGCTTCGCAAACAACAACCCGGACTATCTAAAAAAACTTTGGCAAGTCAGGCAGCACTATGACGCTGTGTTTAAATATTTCCGTGACAGAGCAAATGATATTCTCATGCTGGACACAGTTCACGGAGCAAAGACAAACATGTCTAAGTTGTGTGAGTTCCTGCGTATAGACACGCCTGAAGATACTACGTGGCCCCACTCATTCAATCATCAGGATTGGTACGCACCATGATAGCATCAGTAATACTCGCATCGTTCTCTCCCGTTGACGCAGAGTTACCTAAGCAACACTTTCAGTCCACAATGGAGTACCTGCTTGGTCAAGGTCTAGACCTAGAAGTATGCGTAGCACAGGTTGTACGCAAGGGTAAGGAGCCAGTGCCAACACACGGTGCTGCTACCTCTCTTGTATTCGAGAGCGAAGACAAAGTGTTCTTCAAGGAAAACCTTTGGAACCTAGCAGCAGCACACGCGATCACAGACAAATTTATTTTCATTGACGCTGATCTGTATTACAAAGATAAAGATTGGCTCGATCAGTTATCTGCCGCTCTTGACGAATACGATGTAATACAGCCATTCGACATTGCTAACTGGGATATGAAGAACGGCGAAGTCAATCCGACAGTAAGAAAGCCCTCGTGGTTTAATGCTATCCTAAACGGTGGCGCACCACTAACCGAAACGTATCACCCCGGATTCGGATTTGCTATGACCCGCAAGCACTACGATGCAATCGGAGGATTCTACGAACACGGATGTATGGGCGAGGGTGACCACATGTTTTGCGTTGCACACACTCCACAGAAGCAAGTTGAATACGTCTTACAGTTTAGCCTCAATGCTTTGAATGATCCTGATTCTGGTATTCACCCAGACATACGCTCACACTGGAAGAATTTAGCACACCACTTCCTGTCACAAGACTACATCGACTACAAGGCCAACATACAGTCAATGGACTTCAAGGCGGGAGTGCCAAGGAATCTCAATATATTCCACAGATGGCACGGACTCCCAGCAAAAAGACAGTACACCACACGGCTAAAGTATCTAAATTGGCCCCAGATTGGTAAGCCCTGCCGGACTAGGGATGACGGGTTGTTGGAGTGGGTAAGCCCACAGCCCGGAGTAGACGCATGGTGGGCTGCTAGGGACGACGACGGGGTAAATGCCGCAGAACAACTAACAAGATATATTCCTCTGCAATGACGTACTGCTGAGTTTGATACCATATATAGGTACAGGAGACTAAAATGGCTGAGATGCTAGAACAACTTATTGCTTCCATTGGCGACCGTCGAGACAAGCGGAAGACACGGTACAACCAAATTCTTGATCCAATGGATTCTGCTGCCAAGATGGATGAGTTACAGCAATCGTCAATTGGTGATCCAGCCGACGCAGGGCCAGAGCGGGTTAGCAGTATGCCTGTAATGGGCGGTGGCAAGGCTGAAGCAGAACCTATGATACAAACTGCCGCTGGCAGTAATGATCAAAGCACTGTGTCTAACACGCAATGTCCCGGTGGTGTATGCCCAACAGACATTGGTTCACTAGCCCAAAACATGGGAGGTCAAACCGTAGTTGGGCAGCCATCAACGCCGTTTGCACAGGGCGGCACAGACTCTATATCCAACATTCGTACCTACGCTAATAACATTCGTAACTCTGCTGAGAACGCTCGTCAAAGAGGATTCAATAGCACTGCTGCTGGCATGATGGCTAAGGCTGCTGAAATAGAATTAACTGCTGAACAGTTATCTCAGTCTAGAGAAGGTGGCGAACAAGGCATTCAAATGTCAAAGCAAGCCTACTCAGATCAAGAACCTGCACGACGACAGTCAACCTTTGAGGGCAGGCAAGACATTACAGAAGATTATGCAGAGTCAGTCCGTGCAATTAAAATGTTGCCTACCGACTTCGCTTCAAAGAAATTGTCGCTTTGGATTGCAGATAACACACAGGCTACCGAGACGGCAGGTGGTGCTATGGCTCCCGATCAAGCATCAACAGAATCAGCGAAGCAACAGTTCTTGGCTGAAGGGTATGTCAATCAAGGCATAGGTTTAATATTAATGGCTGACAAGATTAAGCGAAGCACGTATGACGATGTAGAAGACCTTCTTCCCACGCCTGCAAATGAAGGCGACATGGAATTTTCAGAAGACCGTAATGCAATGATGAACGATGGAATCGCAGCAATCTTCGACGGCTTTGAGGAGAACGGAATACTTACAGACCGAGACAGTATGGATCAAATTCTGCGAGGGACAGTGTATCCGGGCATGATAATTGGCCTAACAGCCAAACACACTGCAAGCATGGAACCGGGAACTCCTGAGTACGAAGAAGGGGAAAGCGTAGCACTCAAAGAGTTTGGTTTACTGCGTGACGAAATGATGGTGATGTACGACAAACGTCTTGAAGAATACAAACAAAACCCCAACTCATTCCAAGGTTTTATTAATTCGTTCATGGGTGGAAAAAGAAATATAGGTGCTGTACCTAACTATGAAGGGCAAACACGTCAACAGGCAGAGGAAGAACCAGATGCCTCGTTCATGCCGCAACCAGCAAAGATAGGTTATTGAGATGGCAGCGTTAATACCAGCAATCATTAAGTTTGTTATGAGCCGCCAAGGTGGTGGTGGTGGTGGTGGTGGTGCAAAGAAACCACCGATGTCGCCAGACGAAATAGCAGAGAGAGGCTGGAGCAGTTACTTTGGCAAAGGCACTTACCTTGATAAACCTAGTACCCCAAAGATACCTAGCATGATGGATTCATATAACAGTCCAATAAACAATCTTTACGACCAACTCAAATGATTGAACTTATACAAGACTTTCTCATTGATTATCTTTCACTTTGCCCAGTAGGTATCTTTGGCCTACTAGGTGGACTGCTGGGTGGTGCTATGAAAAGTAGTGGTGGTGGAACAGAAGCCAGTCCCGGGCCTAGCCGTGCGCCCACTACATCTGCTGTAGAGCAGGAACCACAAGAGTCTCCTCGTCAGACTCAAGCACAGCAACAGCCACAGCGTCAGCCTACTCAACCCAAACAGCAAAACGTATTGCAAGACTTGGGTGACGACATGGCAGAACAGCAGGAGCCAGTAGCACAGAAACAAGCAGAGCAAGCCAGTCCTATACAAGGGTTGTTAGATGAAACTAATCCTGCACCTGACGCTCCTGAACCAATGCAAGATGAGCAGTTAGAGGTGGTGGACACTATCAACAAAACAGAGGACGAGACTCCTGTTGCCAGACCGCAAGAAGAAACATTTGGGGAAGTACCAATAGTAGAGAAGCCAGAGGTTGTTGAGAACCAGTTGTTTAATGCCGCGACAAACGAGCAGCCGTTCGACTTCCAGTCTGGTCTTCCTGATCGTGACATAAGCGGCACGTTAGGTGACAGTGAGTATACTGCACCACAGGGTTACTCTTATAAGCAGACCTCGACCGTACAAGGTGGCTTACCCGCGAGGCGTTATGGCGTGAGGATGTAATGGCAGTAGGACTAAGTGCGCTTGCACGTGCTGCGGCAGGTTCAGCGCAACCCCAAAAACGCTCGCAATACAGCAATCCATTGCTGCCTCCAGAGCAAAAGTCTAGCCTCCTCAACCAACTGCGTCAGTCCAGTGGTGGTGCTATTGAGTACCTTGGCAATGCACTAGATACTCCCGGTGCTATCACACGTGGGGTACTTGCTGGTAAGCCAACGTCTGGCTTTAGTTTCAATCCTGACGTAAGAGTCAGTGGCAAAGAATTACTAGAGCAGTATGGTGTAATAGATAAGAACACTAATCCGTATGCGTCTGGTCTTGCTTCGTTTGCAACTGAGGTGGCACTCGACCCATTCGCAATATTGTCAGGCCCACTGGGTGCATTAGGCAAAGGTGGCAAAGCAGTTAGAGCAGCAGGCTTGCTAGACAAAGCAGGTGATGCAGCAATGGCTAGGATTGGTCTTGATGCTGCCCGTCGATCCATGACAGGCAAGCGAACAACTAACTTTCTTAGTAACATCTTGCCTCAGAAGCAGGCACTGAATCCCGCAAACTATAAGATACGTCCTTTGGTTGGGCCACGACGGGCGCAAGCCACAGCAACAGTACGAGATGTAGTTGAAGGACAAGCCAAAAATGCTGACGAAATAAAAAGAAACATACAAGCAGTAGAAAATTACTTGCGACCTAACATGTCTTCTTACGCAGAAGTAGCAGACCAAAAACTTGGTGGTGCTATGGGGCTAGGTTTCTTCACGCCAGCGGTCACCTTTGGTAACGCTGACAACAAAGCAATAGCATCAGCACTTGATGCACTTGATGCCACTGGTCAAGCAATGCAATGGAGTGCGCCCGCAAGAGCAGGCTCTGCTTTCTTTGATAAGCGTGTCGCTGGAACTTACGACGCAGCAGATCAACTGTATGCATTAAAAGCAGCCAAGGAGTTTTCACTAGACAATAAACAAGCAAGGCAACTTTCAGCACGTCATGTAGAGAAAGCATCTAATCTAGCGATTGGGCCAAAGGCTCAAAAACTTTTAGGATCAGACTCGTTGTGGTCTGAAGAAGGCAACAACTATCTGACAAGAATCTTTGAGGGGGTACAGACAGGCAAAGACGAGATGCTTACTGACCTGCTAGGTAGACCACAGATAGAAGACCTTGCGTCCGGTTGGGCAAAGATAAACGACCAGCAGGTGGCTGCTGCCAAACGTCTTGGCATTGATAAGAAAACAGGAAACAACTTTAGGAAGAACGTAAAGTATTCTCCTCGTATTGCAGCCGAAGCAGACTTTGGTGAGTACGGTGCAGGTGCGTCTCGTGCAGTCTACTCAGGAAATCTTCTTGCAAACGAAGGAAGAAGAGAAGCACTGATGACTCCGGGTGGTACAGTTGATATGCGAGAGATATCACAGATGCCTATTGTCCAGCAGTTCTTAAAGGAGAAAGACAAAGCAACTCAAGACGCAACGATTGATACAGTCGCAACAAAAATTAAAGACTACCTTGACAACAAGCATGGTGAAGCAGGCAGGCTAGCAGACCCAATGAAAGCACGGGCCACTCCGTTCAGCACTTACCTGATGTCGAACAGGACTAATGCTGGCATGCTCCCGTCGCATGACAAGGACTTGTTCGGGGAACTGTTTGAGAAATTCAAGTTGCCGAATGAAGTTATCAGTAAAAAAGACTCAGAACAAATTGCTCGATTCATGCAGCGTATGTCAGACGATGTGCCAGACGGAACTCCAATGTTCTCACAGCATCCTCTTGCGGCACAGGCTAAGAACATTGTTGCCAACACAGTGGCTCGTGGCAACGTCAAGTTTGTAATTGATAGCATTGCAGAGGCTGCTGTTGAAGGCGCACCTAACATGCTCCGTGCAAAGAACGATGCGTTTACTGAACTAGGTTCGGCTATGAATCGTATTGGTGGCAAGATTGGTGTGAACTATCAAGAAGGTTCTAAGGGTATAACCAAGAATTTCCAGACCCAGATACGAGAGTCTATTGCAGAGAAACTGTCTCGGCAAACTGGAAAGCGTGTTGACCCAGACGCTGTAGATGTAAATCAATTCGCCCTGCCAGAGTCAGTAGAGAGAAGGCTTACCCGGATCAATGACTTTTATTCTTCGCCAGCAATGCAGAGTAAAGTCGTAGACTTCTTTAATCAATACACTCAAATATACAAAGCATTTCTTCTTGCGTTCCCATCACGGCACGTTCGTGATATGTACTCTAATGCATTCTCTGTGTGGCTGGAGACGGGCGACCCTGTAACTACTAACTGGGGGTTCAGCGCAGCAAAACTTATCATGGCTGGAAAGCATGATGAAGCAGCAACAATGCTTTCTAAGATTCCGGGCTACCCAACAGACGCTACTGCTATTCGTCAGAAGTTAGTTGATGATGTATCTGGCAGTGGAATACTAGACACACTAGCGTCATCAGATGTGATGCTTACCAATCCAACAAACACAATGAATCAACTCGCTCCCGGTTCTAACCCGGTAGGCAAGTATGATTTCATGAAAGAGTTTGTTCCCGGCAAGGGTACGTTTGATAAAGCATCTGACATGTTGCAGTTCCGTGGGTCTAATCTGTTTGGATTGCAGGCAACACGAGCAACTGAAACCAAGAATCCTTTGCTCACTGCTTCCCAGCAGTTCAGTGACTACACTGATTCTGTTGCTAGACTCGGTGGGTTTCTTGCAATGATGAAGCAAGGAGCATCGCCATCGTATGCATCCGAAAGAATAACAGAGATACTTATAGATTACTCCAGCCTTACACAGTTTGAACGTAAGGTAATGCGAGGCATCTTCCCGTGGTATGCGTACAACTCAAGGATTGGTTCGGCTGTAGCCAAACAATTACTAAGACAACCCGGTGGTGCATACGCCCAAACTATTCGTGGCATGCGTGTTCTTCAAGAAGGTGATGAAGACACGTACATACCAGAAGCCTTGAGGCAACAGTTTGCAATACGTGTGCCTGACTCAGTGAAGCAGGCAGTAGGGATTGATACATCAGACTCTGACACGACTACGTTCCTTAAAGACATAGACATTCCCGGCATGGATGTTATCTCTATGTTGGACATACAGCCAAACACATACGGAACAATATCAGGAACGACAAAGAATCTTTTCAATCAAGCAACTCCACTGATTCGTTCTGTTGCTGAGTATGGAACTGACACAGACTTCTTTAGTCGCCGTCCTTTACGTGAAGCGACAAAGCCAATAGACAGGCTGTACAAGAAAGCGTTCAACACCACGCAGAACCTTGATCCTACTATCCGTACAATGCTGGAGTTAATTCCTAGTCCTCGTCTAGCAGGTACGCTAGGTGGTTTAGCAGACGACAGAATCCCAATGAACCAGAGGATCATGAAGCAAGCAGTCAACGCACTCACTGGCGTTAAACTTACTGACGCTGATCCCGAGTGGATGTTACAAGACGCAAGAAGAAAAGCCGCAGACATTCTTAATCCGTACATGGAGTCGTACTCGCAGACATTCATACCAGAAGACAGGTTGCCTGAAGTGCCAGCAGAGTTGATGCCTTACTACTACCTGTATAAATCACTGGGCAAAGACTTGCGGAACTCAAGGAAGCAAGACCAACCAGCAGCAAGGATGAAAGGTCTGTAATGAGTGACATAATAAGACTAGCAAAGAATATATATGGCAGAGACTTCGGTCGCTTAAACAAAGAGGCGGGCGATACCAAGTTGCAGTACATACAAGCGGGTGGTGATCCTGCTGACGTGGCAAGTCCAGAACGTCTTGCTGCTTTGGCGAATGGTGGGCCACGAGAGTTACTGTCCATGAAATCATTAATGAGGGACGACGGTAGTATAGCCGCTCCGTTCGTGCCTACACCATTAGCACTAGCCGCCGGGTTGATTGAACCAGCAGCAGTACCAGTGGTGCGGTCTGCAATGAGAAGCGGGATAAAAACTTCAAGCAGTGGGACTGACCCTGTGACAGGAAAAGGGTTCGCTATAGGTAAAGATCAAGCAGGTCAAATAGTAAAGATAAAAGGCAATGAATAGTTATAAACAAATAAAAGAATACAACACCAGCATTGGTGAGCCTACTAACTTTGATGGGCTTACGCCGTCAGGTGTACGTGTGATGCGTAGAGGGTACACGCCTAATTCTTTGAGTAAAGAAAAAGGCGACTTCAATAAGATACCTCCTGCTAATCCAATACAGGGAGACAAGAAGCCACCACTTGATATACCAGATTTTATTCAGCAGTACCAGCACCGTAACACATTGCGGATGCCTGCTGTAGAGGTTCAGATGACTCCGTTAGATGGACTACTTGATAAGCCTAGGCGTGGCGTAACTGATAACCCAGCATCAACTCTGCCGAGAAACGAAACATGAGCAACCTTATACGACACGTTAAAGGTAGTTGGACTCCACAGCCCGGTGGTAGTCTTGATCCCCGTGTGATCACACCAAAGGATCACTACCGATTCTTGCAGAATCAAATTGAATCACAGCAGCGTCAGTCGCAAAACAATATGAATAGAACTATCCGGTCTCAGAAGGCAGCACCTTCTGTGGGCAGAGGGGTAAGAACTCCGTTTGGTTTCGGCCCTGTACCAATAATACCACTAGCACAAAGGTAAATAAAATGAGTGGCGAAGGCGTTAGGCAAGCAAAGAAAGGTTTGTACTACAACATAAACCAAAAGAAGAAACGCATTGCAGCCGGTAGTAACGAAAAAATGAAGAAGGCTGGTGACAAAGGCGCACCATCTAAACAAGATTTTATTAACTCTAAAAAGACTGCGAAGAAAAAATAATGGGTAGTACACCTATGGGTAACATGCAAGGTTTTGGTTTCGATGATATGAAACCTAAGTCCCGTGAGTTCGGAGCAGGAGGAATGCAACCTACGTTTGAACCCGGCGAAGAAGAGGAGTTCATGAAACTTCTTCAGCAGATGCAGCCTGCTCAAGGTGGCATGATGGGACAAGGTGGCATGATGGGACAAGGCAATCAGGAGAACCAACGCGAGATGCAGTCTGTGTTGAAGCGTAACCCATTAGATGGATTGATGGATGACATAAAGCCTATGCATCCAGACGGGCCAATGATGCCACCGGGTAAAGTAGAGATTGACGAACAGGGCAGACGAATTGCTCCTGCTGCACCCAAGAGAATGGGGCCAGAAAGAGGCCCGTACTAATGGGTAAGGTAGAGAATAACATTCGTGACATGACTTGCAATAAGCCCAAGGCTCAGACTCAGGGCGGCAAGTCCCATGTCGTCAAAGCCTGTGAGGGTGGCAAAGAAAAGACCATCCGGTTTGGTCAGGCAGGAGTCAAAGGTTCTCCCGATGGCAGCAAGAGGAACAAGTCTTTCAAGGCACGTCATGCTAAGAACATAAAGAAAGGAAAAATGTCAGCCGCATACTGGGCTGATAAGGTAAAGTGGTAGCATGCTATCATTACACGAAGACAGTGTTGTAATAATTATTGGCCCACCGGGAAGTGGTAAGTCTGTAGTAGGAAACCTATTAGCAGAATCATCTGGTCTGCCGTTATATTCAACAGAAGAATTAACCACAGGCAACAAGGCTCTCACTGCACTCAAGGCAATCATGCACTTGTGTGGTGACGAAGGCTTTATCATGGAAGGTATGATTGGCTATCGCTGGTTGCGAAAGCAAAAAGAGATGGAACTTCCAATGCCAGATATCGTAATCCAACTGGACGCTAGTGATGACGAGATCGAAGTAGCAATGGCAAGCCGAGATAAACATTGCAACGTAAAACTTATACGCAAGTTTTGTTCAGCCCATGAAAAAGTTTTGGCAGACTACTACCTGCTGGACGAGGACAGACCAAAGGTTTGGATACACGGCAACAGTGAATCGGTTGCCCATATTCTTAAAGACTCAGGTCTAGAAGATTGCTCTTGACACGTTGCTTTCTTCTACGCTCTAATCGAGATGGCTAAAGAAAGGAGCGTTCGTTGCACAACTTTAAGTGTATCGAAGGTACGACTGTTTGTCATACCACAGATAAAATCTATCACACGTGGGATGAGCCTTCGTGTTCAGATATGAAAGTCCTTGACCACTGTCCCTATGAGTATAAGGCAAAGAAGATACTCGGCACAGCACCACCATTCAGCACGACTTCATTAGACTACGGCACACTGCTTCACACGTGGGGAGAACTCGGAGAAGAGTTGTTCTGGCCCAAGGTACTCAAGCCTTCTGTTGATGTATGCACAGCGTCAGGTGGCATGGGTGCTAAGGCTAAAGCGTGGGCTGCTGACCAATCACCCGATGCAATTGTAGTGAGTCCTTCTGACTATAAGAAACTCAGGGCGCAGACACGCAGGCTACTAGAGAACGACGAGGTTGTTCGGTTGATGGACGAACAGATAGACAAAGAGTTTAACATCAGGTCAACATGGGATGGACACAAGGTTAGGGCAAGGATAGATGGTGCTACTGAAGAGGGTGGCTTTGACTGGAAGACAACAGCAGAGAAATATCCTAGCCGCACATGGGCAGCACCCGCAAAGAAATACAAGTACCACTTGCAGTCAGCGTGGTATACAGAACTGTTGACTCACGTGGGGTTGCCACGAGAAAGACTAAGGTTTATTGTCACGTCTTCTGTCTGGCCCTACGAAAACTTTGTGTGTCAGTTCCCAGATGCTTGGTGCATTAGCGGACACAGAAGATGCCTCGAATTATTAGAGGAGTTGCAAGACAGGATCGAGTGGGACTGCTGGTCGCGGCCTCATGAGATCGGAACAGTTGAGTTAGATGTACCGGCATACTTATTGAAAGGAGATTAGCATGCCAAGTATTCGTCCTATTGACGTACTGGTTGATGAGAGTGAGGATCAGGGGGAACTTACAAATGCTCTGTGCGATGCAGCACCGGGGTTCCTACCTGTTGCGTTGGATATGATTGGCACACGAGACGGCAAGGACTACAGGTATGCAAGCATTGGCAGCATACGTCGTAGTATTTTCCCTGCTTGTCACGCACGTCACATATGGATAGATCAGTTGTATGCTGATGAGTCAAGCAACAATGGGTACACAGACTTTGTGGTTACTGTTGTAAGACACGGGCCTTCTAATCAGAAGAAGTGTTCCAAGTCACGAGTGCCATACTACCCTGATGCTGATGAGCATAAGGCTGCATGCACCAAGTTGTGCAAGAAGCATCTCGAAGGTTTGTTCGGTATCGTTACCGAGGAAGACAACGGAGAGAAACTTACAGCCGAGGCTACTGCTGATGCGGCTACTAGTAAACTGATGGCTAAGGCTAGGCTTGCTGTTGAGTCAGCAAAGACTTACGAAGAAGCCACGTCAAAGATGGTCAAGGTAAGGCAGCATATAGAGAAGGACGAGTTGCCTGTAGATGCTGATGAAGAGTTGATGGAAATAATTCGTAGGAAGTTTGCACAGAAGGAGGCAACCAATGCTTAACCCGCAAGAACTAATAGATATCAAAGCAAGGATGTTACTTGCTGGTAATGTAACGCAATTGATTCTAGGTGACGAGCCATTGCAGTTGCCTGAGAAAGAGTACGAGTTGGTGGTGGCAGCACTTAGTGTCCATGATCATGATGTCAGGACACTGCTGACAGAACTTGACGTGCTACGTGGGATGGTGACAGGTAACTTTAATTTTCTTACAGGAGAGGATGCTTCACATGGACGTGAAACAAATGTACGAACAGTTAGGGAAGATACCATTGCAGCAGATAGCGGAGAGGAACAACCTGACGAGGCAGCAGTTAGTGTCACTGTGGGATCAACAGGGACTGACGGGGAGGACGGAGGCAGACCCAAGTCCAAACGAAATCCTCGAAGGAGTTCAAAGAATACAAAAGGGGTGGTCAGAAAAACAAAGAAACCGAAGGTGGATAGCAGCCCGGATAATTCGTAGCAACGTGGAGTATTCATTCTTGGAGGCCAGATAGTGAACATGGAGTTTGAGTTTGCGGTAGACAGTGAGGCTCCTGCCCCTGACAAGGGGTTCTGCCCACGACCGTATCAAGGAGATGCAGTTGACAAAGCCATCAGTGAACTGAAGGAAGCAGAGGCATGTGGCTTGTACTTGGCAACAGGTACAGGCAAGACCGAGGTTGCCGCTGTGCTTATGAACGAGTGGACTGAGGGCAGCATACTGTTCATCGCACCAAGGCGAGAACTTGTTAGGCAAACAGCAGCACGTCTGCGTAAGCATGGCGTTGAGGTTGGCGTTGAGATGGCAGAGCAGATCAGTGACGAGCGGGTTACTGTAGCATGCTACGCATCATTGCGTTCACGAGACAGGTACAAGAAGTACCTGAAGACGGTGCAACTTGTGATAGTTGATGAGGCTCATATCAATTACAGCACGTCCAGTCTAGAGATGCTGCAAGAGTTTAG
>Ga0209634_1002357_pt1 | contig 13249 bp, 17 predicted proteins | sample LinPmetageLP40_FD_184043 | JGI IMG/M metagenome (GOLD analysis project Ga0209634, IMG submission 184043) | Marine viral communities from the Pacific Ocean - LP-40 (SPAdes) (version 2) | ecosystem: Environmental > Aquatic > Marine > Oceanic | place: Pacific Ocean | collected 2010-08-26
GATTTTTTAAAAATGGAGAGAAATATCTATCTATTTTGTTTTCATTATCATCATCACTCTTTTTTTTATTTAATCTATAAATTGAAACGCTATTTGCTCTCATAATTATATCAACAAAAAACAAACATGAGCATCACAGAAAATAAAAACGATATTGACGAGTATATTACTGCACTAAAAGATAAATGGTTTAATAATTATGATAACCTTTCAGCATTACAAAAAGGCAGTGATATTTTATCTAATATTGAGTTCTGGGTCAAGGAGATTATTATTGAGGACATCGCAGATAATGGCATTGACGATGAGGAGGATTTTGAAACCTATTTTAGCCCAGACTACTTACATATCTCATCACCATTTATGGAGGATTATACTGAGACAAACACTCTTCTAATAAAAGATGTTGATGATATTATGACTTTTGTAAAAGAGGATTTGAGTGTTTGTGAGAATTATTATTATCAAGAGATGGATTTTTATAAAATGTTTGATAGTGTAATCTATGCAATTGCTAAGCGCATGTGGGATTATCTCTCCGATGATATTATCAAGTTTAAAAAAATTATTGAGGAGTAAATATTAAGTTGATAATCGTTCTTTACTTAATTTCACATAGTTCTCATTTATTTCAAACCCTATGAAGTTTCTATTTAATTTATTGCAAACAACACCTGTCGTTCCAGAGCCAGAATACACATCCAATACCAAATCATTTTCCTTGCTAAAATATTGAATTACTTTTTCAGCAACTGGTTCAGGCATTACGGCACTATGTCCTTTGTAACCTTTGACAGATTCATTGATGATATTTAGTGTATGACCTTCAATATTGTAATCTATTTTTGGCGTTTTAGCTAATATAAAAATATATTCATACGCATTTGTTAGTCGGTTTCTCAATGGTATTGGATTTTTTTTGACCCATATTATATTGTCTACTACGAAATAACCAAGTTTTGTTCTTATCCTTTGCAGTATATCAAAGGGTCGCATGACACCAGTTTCACCATAAGAAAAACCCAAGTTTAAAGCCAATATTCCATCTTCTTTTAGTTTGGGTTTTAGTTTTTCGCAAATATCTATTATATTATATAAAGGTTCTTCAAAATCATTGCTGTAATGATACCCATTACCACGTTGATATTTATGACTTGTATTAAAATAAGGCGGAGATGTGAAACACAAGTTTATTGAATTATCTTCTAATTCATCAACTAAATCAATATTATTCCCTAATCTGTAATCTATCATATATATATTAATTGAGGAGTAAATATTAAATAAATATAAACTATTTTTTATTTAATCACTTCAGATGTAAATCATAGCTATCGAGCAAAACGGGTATGGTGGTCCCCCGTCTTTCGGATATCTCTTTGAGTGCATTCATATCTCCGTTTTTTAGGGCATCAGTTGTTAATACCTTATTGTATAACGTAGTCGATAAATTATTTAAAGTAGTTCTCGAAATAATCTTCTGCACACTATCTTCTTGGACGTGATTTCCCTTGCTGTCTGTAAGGAGATAAATATATTTATCGTTGGTATCGCCTATTTGCTCGAGATAATTATTTACCGCCTCTCTAAATTTTCTATTCTTTATTGAATATGCCTTGCGACCATAAACGCTTGCGGTTTTGTAGTTGTTTCTTATATAATTGACATGGGTCTGTTTAACCACCAGCGTATTTAATAATTCATTTTTTGATAGCGTTATATTATCAACAAAAGCAACATCAAGATCTTTATTTCTTGTATGGAAGTTTATGATCAAATACAATATAATGTAGTCTCTCCATTGTTCGTTTTTATATTTGTCATCAAGATGCTTTAATAATTCTTTTTTTGTGGGCAATCCAGCATCAATTAAATCTTTATTCTTTTCTTTTTTTTGCTTTTCTTTTTGTAAAATCATAACTTCTCTCCTTGATTGGAGTTGATCTATGGATAATTTATGATACCTTCTAATATTAATTATAGAAGCCAAGTAGTTTAATGCGCTGTGAACAGACTTACCATCATCAATTAGGTCTGATATATAGTCTAATAAATCGTCCTCATCTGTATCAACTATATCTTGTTTTAAATCTGCTCTGATTTTTTTATACTCGTTTGTGTATGTTCGAATACTTAGTGGTTTGAGATGGGTTTGTTGATTAATATAATCGTTAAATTCTTGATTGTCCATTATAATTATACTATATTTATATTTCAATTATAATACGTTTCAATTTATAATATTAATTATATTATAAATATAACTAATAAAATGAAGAAAAGAAAGTTGAATAATTATTATGATATTGGAGAGAAGTGTTTTGAATGTAGCAAACCACATTCAAACTGCTATTGTAGGGCGGCATTGTGTATCTGTTGCGATCAATTTGATTATAGATATAATATGGTTTCAAATATTGAGAATAATGCTAATTTTTATCAATTGCCAAAATCTATGCAAGACAGAAATTTGATGTGCGTTAAGTGTGTATATAATTATTAAAATTATAAACCGCATCTTTTGAGTGCGACATTATAAATAGTTTCATCTTTTTCTACACCTATGAAGAGACGGTTTTGTTTCTCACAAGCCACGCCCATGCTACCAGAACCCATCGTAGGATCTAACACAACGCCACCTTCTCGTGAGTAATATTTCAAAATCCATTCCATTAGTGCAACTGGTTTCTGTGTAGCGTGTTTACCTTTCTCACTTTTCACTTCTAATATAGAGTTTGGAAGTGGAGGTTCATATGCTGTTCCTTCACCTTTCTTTCGCTGTTTGTAATATCCATTATCTTTTAATTTCCCATATATCACGCTATTTTTATTTGAGTTCTCCTCTTCTTTTATCACACTATTTTCTGTTTCTTTCAAAAACTTATGCTTGTGATGTAGTGCTATATTTTCCGTGTATACTTTCGGCAACTTATTATAGAAAATATATATCATCTCATGTTTCTTCATAGGCATCTTCCTCGCATTCAAGAACCCACATGGAGCAGACTTAACCCAGATGAGATCATATCTGAAGTTTTTAGGGTTTGAGTTGATTAATGAATTACCAAACTTCACGGTGCAAGTGAATACCATTGGGGCATCAGGTTTGCAAACTCTATTCACTTGTTTCCAGAATAAATTTAAATCAATCAAACAATCCCACTTGCAACTCGTCTGCCCATACGGAAGGTCAGCAAACATGAGGTCAACACTATTTTCTTCTAACTCACTCATCACTTCTAAACAATCTCCGTGTCTTAAATCCATAATATATAATAATATATAATAGCAAATGTGTTTATAACGAATTATTAATATGACAAGAAGACAGTTTTATTAAGATTAACTCGACATAGAAAAAGATTTGATTGATAAATATATGTTGGTATAAATTTACCATCTTCATTGCGGTTAAGATCAATATAAGATTTTCTCGGTTGATAAGCTTTATTCTCATCAATTTCATGAGCACTATCGTTCCACAATTTAATTATATCCTTGTCCGTCTTATCAATATTCGTCTTTGACCTACCATCTACTAACACTCTAACCACTTTTTTATATCCCAAATAGTCTGCTTCTAATTTTTTAATAACTCGTTTTAGTTTTCTACCACCGTTGTATCCTCCTCTTTTATAATGAATAAATTTTATAATTGATTTAAACAATAAATGCTTTTGACATTTGGAGTGTTTCTTTATGGTTTCAAATTTTGTGACGTCACACAACTTCCCACACACACACATCGGTTTTATAATACATCTTGTTTTTATCAAATGGCTATTAATGTTGTTCGCGTCAATACCGTCTGTCAGCGTATTAACTTTTTTTTGTAAATTTTTAATTTTGTTTTTATCCTTTATTTTTTGTTGATTTTTATCATATTGTTTTGCGTTTGCTATCCTTTTACTTTCTCGTCTCTTTTCATTCTGTTCGTCGATAACTTTTTGATCATCTGCACTATAAAATGTTCCTTCTTTTATTTTAATCTCGTCCTCTATTTTTTTCTCATCAATACATAATTGTGTGTTTTCAGCCTGTAAGTTTTTAATATTATTATTCAAATCTTTACAGTTATCCATATAATCTTTATAATAATCGTCTTTTGCCTGTTGATATTCTTTTCTGCGGTTTGGACCGTAGTCATCATAATCAATATGCAGAGGCCGAGGTTTTGGGTCAGCATGGATATTCCATTTGATTAACAAACATTTTAATCTATCAATTTCGTTTATAACATCTTTTTGATTTTTCATATCAATATTTCTAATGTCTATCTCTCGTTTTGCTGCCAGGCTGGGAGAGATAGTTTCAGTATTATCAATAACAACATTCTCATTTCCTAAATGAATACTACTCATTATAAGTGTAGTATTCATTATTTCTTTAAATATATTACTGAAAGTTTTTTTTAAAAAACATCAATATTCTCTAAATTAAGATATACATTTCAATTTATTGTTTGTAATTTGTTTTTTAAAAAGTTAAAATTAATTGGCTGAATTTCATTCAAAAAACATTTTATTGACTAGCATATTTCCCCGTTGCCGATATTCTCGATTTGAAGGCGTTTACCTTTTGAAATATATGTTTTTTGTAGGTTATTCAGTCATTTCTTTCTTATTATTTATTATTTTTTTAAAAAACAGAGAGATATATATATATATTTTGAATATTTTGAATTTCACTTGGTATTCAAATTTGGATCTCCATTCAAATTTGGTTTTGGTTGCTCAACCAAATTTGGTTGGGATTCTTCTTTTAATAAATCAATTAGCATATTTTCCATTTCATTAATATGATTGTCTTTTATCTTCTTTTCTTGATGGCATATACCTGTTCTCAAGGCATGGATTTCTCTTGCCTCATCATTTCTCATTCTGTTATTGTAGCTGTTTCTTGCGTTCTCATTATAATCTGCTCGGTGAGATTCTCGGTATTTATAGGTTGCTCGCTTTTGTGCGTCCGTATATCCCTTTTTCTTTTTTTCCATTATTTATATATTATAAAGTATTTTTAATTAATTCTTCTTCTGTAATTGTGTCGAGGACATTTTCTGTCGAACTATGCGGAGTATAAGCAATATCCTCTGCATCATCGTATTTGCTTTTTTTAATAGACTCATTATCACTACTATCATCTGTAAATGATATGTTTATCTTCTCTCCGTTATTTACTTTCTTTATATTATCAAAATATTCCTGTTCCTTCTTATATATACCTAACAGATTTTTGTGAGACATCATTAAAAAACGCCTACGAAGTTGAGGATACATACTTTGTTCTAATTTCTCAAGACTGTTATAATACTCTACTAATATGTCGTGATCAATTTCTGTGTGATTTCTACATTTTGTGAGCGTGTTTGTAAGCAAAGAAATTGATTGCACCAATACTTCTAACTTTGTATTGAAGTCCCTGAACTTCATTAAAGCAGATACAGATGCGATTATACTTGACATTATTATTGGGACAAGCGCAACTTCGTTACTGGTCCAGCCTAATTTTATTTTACAAGATTCGAAGCCTCCAGTTAATAATGATAATAATATTATAGTTTTAGCATATTGATCGTTTTCTGTTTTTAATTCTGAATGGCATATCATCAACGCATCACGCTTTGCTTTTAAGTCATTTGATATTTCACTTATCGTAGTTTTCTCCATATATAATACCATAATATTATAATATTAAAATATATTCCATGATATATATTAGATGAACGACAAAGAAACACGCCAAATTAGTTTAGATAAACGCAAACAAATGTTAAAAAATCTTGAGTTAGCACGTGATACTCGTGCTAAGAAATTATCAGAAGAAAAAAATGATACTGGTGAAAAGAAAGAAAAAGAAACGGGTCGCGGAGGTAAAAAAAAAGAATTTGAATGTGCATGTGGCAAAGGTTATGTAACCAAGACTGGTTTAAATAAACATAAAAAAACTTGTAAGGCAGCGACTGTTATTGTAGAGAAAGAAAAAAAAGATGATACAGAGAGTGAGGAGGACGTAGGGGCGAGCGAGCATGAAGATTCTGATTCTGATTATACCGATTCCGAGGACGAAGAAACCGAAGCTGAGAAAATTAAAAGATTAAAAATAGAAAAAAGAGAGCAGGAGAAAAGAGCACGGAGAGAAGAGAAAAAAAAAGAAAAGAGAAAATTATCGCGCACTATTGCTAACGCAAAACAATATGATAAAAATAAAGATAAGATAAAAAATAAAAAAAATGTTAAAATTGAAATCAAAGAGGAGAAAGAAGTTGAGAAAGAAGTTGAGAAAGAAGTAGAGAAAAAACCTGAACCAAAACCTATTCCATCACCACCGCCGCCTCCAATAAAAAAAAATATTGTTCCGAGCGCGGAGCCGCGGTATCATAATGGACAGGAGTCTGTAGAAAAGTATTCAATGGCGGAATGGAAGCAACTTCACGAGAAACAACAAAAAGATCGTTATGAACGCGAGAGTCGAGTTAAATTTGAGCAACAGGAACAGCGAATTAATAGATTGAAACAGGCAATGATTGCTGGTGGTATTTAATTTATAAATTATCTGGTATTATATGATATTTTTGTTTAAGAAATAAATAATGTTGGTGAGCTTCTTCTTCTGTTTTAAAACCTGATTTGGATATCATTTTACCGTTTATACATAACTGTGCTTTCCAACAATTATTATCCTTACGAAAACGTGTCCCACGAGCAGTTGTATTAAAACAATTTTGTTGATTTGTTACAATACGCAAATTTACAATTCTATTATCTAACGAGTTATTATTTATATGGTCAATAAAATTATTTTTACCATTATCGGTTATATCCCATTCGTTATTAAAACATTTATAAATAACACGAGAGAGAACATAATTTTTATTATTAATTTTTATTTTATAAGTTTGATAACCAGTTTTTGGATGAGTAAATTGATACACGTTTATTTTAAACCAATAGTCCTGCTTAGTTTTAAATTCTCTCCAACACCACACATCCATCGGATTATCAATACTAACTCTAATTCTTTTACCATTAATATCCTTACAATATTTATATTTGTTATTGTCGTCGTCTTCCATATTGATATATAAATAATAATTATTTTACATATCAATTTTTATAAAAATAAAATTTGAGATTTTATGTCCATTTTATAGCAAATCCACACAGTGTCAAAAAAGCATCGGTTAGTTTGCATACCATCTTTGATAAATTGAATCCTTCTCTCGGGAATAACTAATTGAATTTTGTCCTTGAAATATTTTTTCAAATACTGCTTAGTAATAGTCGATACGGGGACCAAAAGCATAAACGGCTTATCTATTTCTGCTAATTTTTTAAATACTTTTGCTTTAATTCCGTAAGGAGGATTTGTAATAATTATATCAAAATTAAACTTTTGGTCGTCAAAAAAATCAACATCGTGCGATTCAACTTTGAAACCTAATTCTTTTAAAAACTTTCCTGAGTTTCCATCACCATAAAAACCTTCAAATATAACTTTATCTTTTGGTATTAAATGTGCAATAGACACCCATACCTCTTTCGGTGTCATGTATTCGTCATCACCTTTTAGTTTTATTATATCTGTGTTGAGAGAAAGCGATACCATTTATATTATATATCTCTCTCTCTTTATAAATAAAATTAATCATAATAATTACAATATTTATTATGATTTTTTAATTAATAGTCTAAGGTAAATTGTTTCACTAGAGAACTATTTGTAAACTTTTGCCTTGGCCTATACGTAATACCCTAGTCGATTCTAAGAAAATTACGCAATTTCCGTTGCTCTGGAAATTGGAGGTGTTGCCTACCGCCGAAAGGAGGATGGACGAATTGGAACCACGAAGGTCAAGACCCGACTTGGCACGCATACCCTGGGAGCCTGGGAGGTTCAATTTCGTTGCGATTTGGCATCTGTTATCAAGGAACTCAGTATACGAATTGGAGGCGGTGCGACCAACTTCCATAGCCTGAGCCGAGAGCACATACCACTGCGAGAGCGGGCAGTCATACTGAGGGTAGCGGACGTTATTAATGGAGATTGACAGCGACGGCTCCTCAGCAAGTTTGGCGGCATTGGCGGACGGAAGGGCAATCATCGGAGCAGTGAAATTCATCGGGGCAACAAGATATTTGTCACCGCCATTCATTTGAGGAGCACCAAGCACACCAGCGAGTGCGATAGTGGTGGCGGTGGCACGATTTGCCTGGTAACCCGCCACAGGAACAGGACCACTAATGCCAGCGAAAGTAGATTTGCGGAAAGCAACGATGATGCGGTCAAGCGACGAGGCGGCCGAGGCAACACGGGTAGTTCCGTTGAATGTATCCGAGTAGGAGTCGTAGCCGCACCACGAAGCCTCTAAGAAACCCTCATCGTTCATACGGGACTGGATAACCTGCGAGTAAACTCCGTCGTCAATTGACCAGGCAGGAACCATTAGGTTGTAGTTATCAAGGGTGTAGGTTGCCTGGGTGTTGCCAGCAGTAGTCATACCAGCGGCGGTGGAGCCAGTGGTGGAAGAGGCGATGACAGTGTTACCAGCAAGGAAAATTGTGATGCGGATTTCGGGTAGGAGTGAAACATCAAGAAGCGACGGCTGAATGCTCTGGAAGAACGATCCAAGCGAAACACTAAAGACGGTAGAGTCGCCGTTGGTGGTGTATGTCTCAGGGGCGGCGGCAATCTGGGCAAGCGTTGTGCCCATAACATTGCGGTCAATATTTACGTGGGAGTTGACAGGGTCATCACGTCCAGGAAAGAAATTGCGTTTTACCTGATTGAGGACATTGGTCGAGGCACAGCCCGAATCAACGGATATACCACCCATATTAACCTGAATGCGCTCAATTAAAGCATCAGCAGGCGGTAGGCGAGGCGCAGCCGATGTTCCCGCCACGACAGTCGAAGCAGTAAATACGAGACGAATGTCGTCCATTTTTAGTAGAGTATTTGTTGGCAACACGAAATCGATTTGATTGTGAGCGATTTTGGTGCCAGACGACTGCGGTGGAACACGGAAATTAGCAGTAGAAACACCACTAAAAGAACGAAGGAAATAACTTGCGTAAGAAGGGTAATTTGACATATTATAATATTTACAAAGAAAAAAAATTTATAATTTTAACATTAAAATCCTGATCCAGTATTACTTTTAACATTTACTGCCATTGTATTTTGTTCTATGTTGTAATTTTTGATTGGTGCCTGAAGTTCGTGAGGATTACCTCCACGTGAATAAACCTCCCAATTAAAGACCATATCGCTAAACATATTGCCTTCGGATGTTATTCCAGAAATCATATCAATTGTTCGTCCGTGGTGATCTTTAATCTCAAATAGTATTTCGCTAATATGTCTGTTATCTAATTCTACAAAAAACGGTGTTGACTGGTCTTGCTGAAATCCTATCAGAGTATCGTTTATTGGTATTTTTGCTATAATAGACGATGATATAATGTGACTGTCTGATAGTGGCCGACTTGATGAGATGTTCTGACTCTCCATATTAGAGGTGTTCTCGCTACAGCTCATATATAAATATTGAGTTGTGGTTCTCTGCATCGGAAAGAATCCATCAATCTTAAGTTCGTCGGTTGCTACATTAACAACCGTGAAAGACTCGGAGGCGGCACCCTGGTTTCCGATTCTCTTTCCACCTAAAAGAGCGTAACTGTCGTTGAAACCGAATTCTCCTTGAACTGGAATAGAGGCTAATGACCCAGGTTCTTGTAAATACTGACGACACTGTAATTTAACATTCGTAATTCCGTGAGCAGCACCAGATGTTTCAAGCGTAACTGAGTAAATACCAGTGCCCGTTTGTCCTTTAACATAACCAGCAGCAGGATTTTGCGTGCCAGCCTTAATAGTAAATGTCGCTTTGCCAGCAAACAAAACAATTAACCGAGCGGAGAAGGCATCGGCAATATCTCCTATATTTGTATAGTCACCGATTGGAATTTCAAGCACAGCATTGTAATTAACTCCGCCGTGTGTATATGTTGCCCAAACCTTATTGTTAAAGTTATTAACATAATAAAAATTACGGTAAGCACTGAATTGAGTAACCGACAGTCGGCCATATTGATTGTTGCCAGTTGTTAATGGGTTTGAATTCATAGCGATTCGAAATCGATTAAAACCGTCATCTTGACCTTGAACAGATGATGATCCACTTTGCTGTGTTGATAAATATATATCCTGCGAGGAAATTAGAACACTCATTATATATTATACAATACAAATTAATTTACCCTTTCTAATCCTAAACTTTTAAAATATTCGTTGTGATTTTTTTTTAATGGATTTGATAGCTTTTCCTTTACAAATTCCTCAGCAGTTTCAGGGTGTAAATAGCAATGAGATGCCACTAAATCACATAGGGCGGCATCTACATTGGGGAAATCTCTCATCATCTGTTTGGTCCATCGGTCAATCTCGTATTCATCTAATTGTGTCATTCCCATGCGTGGCTTTGCTACATATCGAGGTGTTATTGTTCCATCATCATTGATTAATCCTTCCTCTGTCATAGTGCCTGGTTTATGGTGATCAATTGCTATTTGAGATAATGATTTATCTTTTATTTCCAATTCTGTAACACCTAAAACCACATTGCTGTTATCGATAATCTGATTAGTATTTGAAATATCCATTATATATATTATAAGGAATTTTATATTTATGCTATCAACGAATTATTTATATAAATTGAAACAATTTATATTAATAATTTTATAAATCAAGCTGATGAGCGAACAGGTTTTGACATAAATCCACCAGCACTTGTTGCGTCGGGGATAAAATTATTTCTTTTAAACAATAACGATCTGTCTGGGTCGGATAATAATCCTGCCATTTGATTTTTAGCATTGCCTTGTCCTGGTTGAAGTGCGTTTTGCGGTTTAATAGGACTCGGGTCGGTATATGTTCTATTTAACATAAGACTTGGTGAAACATAACACGGAAGAATCTCACCAACGCTATTAAGAAAATTCGCATTACCATGTAACATGTTAACTTTATCAGCGAAGGGTTGAACAGGGAGTTGGTATAAATTTTTTTTTATTCCACTATCGAATTCATTTGCGTAAGGTGTTGATTGTGGTTTAATTTGATTTCCTAAAGGAACAACTCGTGACGAATTATTGTAAACAACTTTGGATGCAGATATCATATTTATATATATATTACAAACATTAATAATTTCGCTAAATTAAAATAATCATTGTTGTCTATAACTCGAAGCACCTCGTAATGTTTCAGAAATATTAGATAACATATTTGTTGCTGTGCTTTCTCCATTTGGCATAACATCTACATTACCACGCAAATTATTACTACGCAAATTATTTGTTTGACTCAATAATTTATCAATGTCAGGTGAAGGTTTCGCATATTCAGAGATAACTCGTTCTCTTGCCATAATTAATGCTCGTTGGTTATTTCCTCTATCACTTGATAATTGTTTTGCCATAGTATCTATATAGACAGGTGATACAACATACGGTGCAGAAACTTTTATTCCTGGAAGATTTTTTTTATATTTAGGTGTAGATAATGATGTAATATTGTATAATTTATTAATATCTGGAGGATGAAACTCAGGGCAAATTTTTCTAATAAAAGTATCGGATTGAAGCGGAGGTGGCATATTATAATATATATATAGATTATAAATGATAAAAAAAAATAAATATGGAAATTGTCCATTTGGTTATGTTGAATTTAATGGCATGTGTGTTAAAGAAAACGAAGCATCTCAATATCAGTTTTCAAACCAATTTCAAAGTAGTAATGGATATTTTCCTCCTGTCCCAGACCCTGACCCTGGTCCTGACCCAGACCCTGACCCTGACCCTGGTCCTGGTCCTGACCCTGGTCCTGACCCTGGTCCTGACCCTGGTCCTGACCCTGGTCCTGACCCTGGTCCTGACCCTGACCCTGGTCCTGACCCCTACCCCGATAATGGTGGTGATGATGATGGTGATGATACATATAAAGATTTATTTGATGCTGGTCTTATCTTGACAGGAGTCGCTGCTGTGGGAGTAGCGGCATTTGAAGCGGAAAAACGTTATGAAAGATATAAAGCATTACAAAATGTCAAGCGGCCTGATCTTGATGACGTGCTTGATTTTGACCTGGGTCGGATGGAGGAAGGGGGGGATGTCCAATTAAGGACACGTGGCAACGACCGTGCTGCCGACGTGCTAAATCGTGATTCTGATATGGCGGAGGCGGAGGCTTCGGCGGCGGCTGAGGCTGAGGCGGAGGAGGAGGCTGCGGCTCAGTCGATGGCGGCCGAAGAGGGCGAAGCAAAAGGAGGAGAAGCAGGAGATGTTGATGATATTCCTCGTGACGCTCCTGATTTTGGTAGTGGTGTTAACACAAGCGAAGACTACTTTTCTCAATCAAACACAGTAGGATATGATGAAGGAGCTTTAACATCAAGTGGTGACATAAACGAAGACTACTTTTCACAATTAGACACCGAAGGAATTGATGATTTTTTAAATAACGAATTAGCAAATATGAAAAATCGTATAACAGATAATAGTGATCCAAGGTTCGGAACAGATGATGGTGTTACTGATGATGGTGGTGATACAGTAGGTGAAACACAATCTTATAAAGAATGGTATAATAGTCTTACGGACGACCAAAAATCTTCTATGGACGCTGCGTGGAAACGGCGGGATGATGTCAAAGACATGGACAATGCTGCTGCTGATATGGAGCGTGGTGGGGAAAAAGAACCATATGAATATGAACCAGGTGAAAACCCAAAACAAGACGTGAGCGATTTAGTTCGTGAAATGGAAGAAGAGATGAATACGCCCTTACCTCCTGACGAACAACCTTCACTCAACATAATGAACGATGAGGAGTTTGAGTCGTTAGTGCCAGGATTAAAAGGTGGTGGTGGTGGTGATGCCGAGAAATTACGTTGGAATAATCTGACATATGAACAAAAACAAGCGGAAATAATGGGTCCTGAAATAGACGTAGATAACAAAGCAGCGACCGACGCATTAGTGGAACAAGCGGAAAAAATATTCGGAATTGCCAGAGCAAGTGGAGCTGTCGCAGAAAGTGTATCGGCGGCACGCCAAGCGGCATTGTTATCAGATATAGCAGCGGCTGGTGAAACTGGAGATATGTTGGCAGCAGGCGCTTTAGTTACGGACCTCTCGGAATCATTCGCAACAGCTGGTGCTCTTTCTGTTGGTGCTGTCGCTGC
>Ga0209634_1002358_pt1 | contig 13248 bp, 14 predicted proteins | sample LinPmetageLP40_FD_184043 | JGI IMG/M metagenome (GOLD analysis project Ga0209634, IMG submission 184043) | Marine viral communities from the Pacific Ocean - LP-40 (SPAdes) (version 2) | ecosystem: Environmental > Aquatic > Marine > Oceanic | place: Pacific Ocean | collected 2010-08-26
GTAAACCATATTTATAAATAAAAAAAATATTATACTATTATATGTATTATTTTTTTAAAATACTTATATGTATTATACTTATTATAATATTAATAAATTATAACAATAAATTATATTTACATTTTAGTAATGAAATAGAAATGTCTCCTAAATTATCTATACAAGATATATCAGATTTAAAAAAAGGACAAAAAATAATGACAAATATGTTAAAAGAATTTGATAGAATATGTAGAAAATATAATTTAAAATATTGGTGTCTAGGTGGAACACTTATTGGTGCTAGGAGACATAACGGATGGATACCATGGGATGGTGATATTGATGTTGGTATGTTAGAATCAGATTATAATAAATTACAACAAATAATTCAACCAGAACTACCTAAAGAAATGTGGTTTCAAACACACGAAAATGATAAATATTGGCCGAATAAAAATATTAGTAAAATAAGATATTTAAATGCTACATATAAAAGGAAAAAAAATGATCCTAGAGACAAATGGCATAATGGATTACAATTAGATATTTTTATATTCAATGAAAATAAAGAATATATTCATGGTCATAAAAAATTCAAAAAAAACAATATTTTTCCATTAAAAGAAGCATTGTTTGAAAATATAAAAGTATATATACCTAATAATTATGATTTAGTACTTAAAATTGAAGGTTATAATAATTATATGACATTATTACCAATTAATAAAAGAATACCACATGAAGGATTAATATATTTAAATGTGCCGGATTGGATTAAACAAAAATATCCTGAATTATATCCTAAATTTTAACTATTTTATAAAGAAATCGATTAAGTATATATACCATCCATAATTGTTGAGCAGATAAATTTTTATTATTATCTATATATTTTTTTAATTTATTGTGATATTTAATATCATTAAAATGTTCTTTCATATAAATATCGGTTGGTATTGTAAAAGGTATTTTATTTGTAATATTTATATTATCATTTTTATATAATATTTTAAATGCTTCTAATATAACATATTTTGGTTCTCCATTTCTTACTCTTTTTATATTTAATTCATGATTTAAACCAATATATCCCCATAATGGTAGATGCAATAATCCAAATAATTCAGGTAAATAAAAAAAAGATTTAATTGTCATTATATGATAATTGTATGTAAGAAATTCCTGTGTGTTAATAATATTATTTTTATTAATAAATTTTTTATAACTATTATCAAGAAATTCATTATCTTCTTTAATTCTAGGACAATATTCATATCTTTTTTTAAAATCATATAATTTCCAATCTTTAGAAATTAATTTATCCATTCCACCAAAATGAGTATCAGCACCCCATCCACTTAGTAACACATTTATATTCATTTCCTTAGCTTTTTTACAACACATATAAACAGGTATTTCACATGGATGTATTGGATTTTTTTTTACAGACATTAAATAATCAATATTATCATTATAATCTTTCCAACTTACATCTACTATAATTAAATTTAATTTATTTATTTTACAATATTTTTTAACAATATCAATTTCAGGATCTTTTTCCCTTTCTACATAAGTAGCATAAAATGCATATGAATTTTCAGGTAGCATTTTAGCAATAGTCGCAGAATCTATCCCTGATGAAATTAATATGCCTATTTTTTTATTATAATTTAATAATTTATTTTTAAATTTAGTTAATTCTATGACAGCTTCTTTTCCATTGTTAACCTTTATATTTCTTGGACATTCAGAATATTCATCGTATTTTCTATTATGTATACCCTCCGTCCATCCAATATTTGAATAAAGATGTTGAAATGCTAAAAATTCATCAATTGATTTATCCAAATTAAATTCTATACTCATTATAATTTAATATTTAAAAAAAATACTAAATTTAACTAATTTAAATTATATAAAACATCAATAAAATCTTCAAATTTTAAATTTATGTTCTTATCAACAAGTTTAGTATATTTAATTAAATGTTCTACACTATTCAGATTTTCAATATCATCATCAAATAAAACCATAAATTCTGGTGATTTATTCGTTTTTTTTATAATGTTTTTAATATGTGGTAATTTTGTTTTTTCAGTTGTCCATTCAATATGATTTGGATGTTCTTCTAAATTAATTGATAACTTTTTTAATAATTTTTTACATCTATTTTTATATTTTGATCTAGAAGCAAATCCATATTCTATATTATTTATATTTAAATATTTAAAAATTCTTATAATATCATCTGTAAAAATATAATTTTTTAATTTTAAATTAAATTCTTCATCTGTTAGAAGATTTGTATAAAAATTCCATATTGTTTTATCTAAATCAAAAATAATTAAAATATTATTTATATTTACTATTTTTTTTTTTATAATAGTTGTAGAACATTCTTTAGTATATGGAAAATAAACTATTTTTACATTGTGATTTTTTAATTGTGATTCATATTTAATCCACTTATCAGTATTAAACCAATCATCCCCAACAAATAAAATATTAAATTTTATTTTTTTCCAAGCATCATATTTATCAGTATCAGTTTGTGGAATAACACAGTCTACATATTTTATAGACTCTAATATTTTTTTTCGTTCATTATATTTTATAATTGTATTTTTAAATTTGTATTTTATACATTCATCAGTCGATAATCCAATAATTAATTTATCACACATTGTTTTGGCATTTTTTAATAAATTTATATGACCAATGTGTAATAAATCAAATACACCACATGCATATCCTATAATCATTATAATAATATATTATTTTTTATAACCAAATAATTCAAAATCTTTTTTATATACTTTATAAATTAAATCCTTTGATTCTTGTGTTAAATCATTTATATTTAATTTAGAATTACTTTTATTATTTTTGTCTAATTTAATATTAGTAATATTTTTATTTTCATTTAATTTTTTGAAATCATTATCTAAATTTTCAAACTTTAGAATGTGGTCACATTTAATATGTCCATGTGTATATTTATATTGTGGTAAAATATGACATCCATTCCATCTTTCATTTTTTTTAAAATGTGTTAATTTATCTTTAATAAATGTATTCAATCCTTCTTTTGATGCTTTTTTTCCATTCGCATATTTATATGCACTTATAATTTTAGTATATGGATTTCTAACTACACATAATAGTTCATCATCTTTAGTATATATAGTTCTTCCTAATTCATCTGGTGGTTTATGCCAAGGATAACAACCTTTTGTATCTTTATAAGTATTGTTCGTAGATCTATTCCACCATTTTCCTTTTTTTTTAAATGATTTCCATGAATTTTCAATAAATTTATTATTTTCTTTTTTACTCCAATCTCTAAACCCCCATTTAATATTATTTTTTAATACGCTATTTTCTATTGATGTGCCAGCATTTTTTGGAATATGTACAAATTTTAAATCAAATTTTTCAATACTATTAAATACAAATATAAATAGAAATACAAATAATAATATAGAAATTATTACTTTCATTATATAAATATAATTATATTTTTTTAAGAGCACTAAATCTACTTTCTTTTTCATAAGTAGCATCGCATATTGAATAGCCATATTTAATAAAATCATAATGTGTAAAAATTAAATGTTTTGGTGATTCATTATATTTATATTTTTCTGGTCTATTTTCATGGGTTTTTGAACGAATATTAACTATATATATTGATGTTTTAGTTACGCGCTCTATTTCATCTAATACTTTGAATGCATATTCTTTTGTTGGAAAATACTCAAATACAGATACACAAAAACTATTATTAAAATATTTATTTTTAAATGGTAGTATTATAGCCTCACAATTATATACTTTACTATTTGTTAATGAAATATTTTTATTTATTAAACTTCTAGAATAATCTATTCCAAAATAATCAAAATTTATTGAAAATAATTTAGAAAAAGTTCCTGAACCACATCCAATTTCTAAAACTCTTTCATGTGGTTTAATATCTAAAGTATACATTATAGTTTTATAACATATATTGCTATCAAAATTAGTATTTTCATAACCACATAATGACTCTAAATTATTTGAATATTCTTTTCCCTTTAATTCCCATATTTTATCCCATCCATTTTTATTTTCATCAGTTTCACTATTTATATTAAAAGACTTAATATCTTTAATAATAGATGATGTGCTAACTCCTTTATTATACTCTAATACTTTCATTTTATTTAATTGTATTGGAACTTCGAAATATTTAAATTGTTTTTCATAATCTGAAACATTTGAAAAAGCATGTACTACTAAATCTATATTGTGTTTAGTTATAAATTCTTCTGTCATTATCAATGGATAATCTAATGTAGTTTTATCAACATATTTACAGGAATCAACAAAACTAAAACGCTTATCTTCACTAAATATAGGTATTCTTTTATAACTAGTAGAAATTTTATCATTTAAAACTCCCACAAATAAAAAACTATTTGGAAACATTTCCTTAATTTTTTTAAAATGATTTACATGACCTTCATGAAATAAATCAAATATACCATCACAAAATATAATCATTAATCAATAATATTACTTTAAGTTTAAGTTAAATTTTAATTAATTTTTAATTTCTTTTTTGTTTTTCGGTTTCTTTTTTTCTTTCTTGAACCACCAGCAGTAGTAGCATTAGTAGTAGTATTAGTAGCACGAGGACCAAGCTGCTGCCCTGGTGTCTTTAATGCTTCTAATGAATCTTCCATTGATGATGCTCTAAGAAATAGTGTCCTGCTTTTACCTATATCACTCAAACTATCAATTGTATTTCCTATATCAAAACCAGTCAGTGGTTTAACGGGGACGGAGAAAGGAGGTCTTAATCCACGACATGCGTTATCAAATATTATTACTTGTTCATTTGGTTTAATATCGCCTTTCAAATATATTAATTCCATTAGTTCTTCTAATGTATAGACATTAGTTGATTTAGATTTCAATGCTCTATTGTATTTTAAAATGTTATCAGTGTTTTCTGGTATATCACCTTTATAATCATATAATTCATTTAATTTTAATCCTAAATGTAATTTCTTATCTTTTGATACTTTAGAAATTATTTTGTTATCTAATTTAATTAAATCATCAGCTGTATCTTCATTTAATTCAAAAACCCCAATTAGTCCTTCTCTAACACTCTCCGTTTGAAAATAAAACTCTGTATTTATTGGTGTATAATTGTAACTATATTTAACAAAATTTACAATATCAGTTGTTGTTTGTTCCGTTTTTTTGAAATAATCAAACCTTTTATCATCCGCATACCTTTTCAACCTTGATTTTTTAAAATGTTCTGGCAAAGGCTCCTGTTCCCAGTCCTTGACTTTTGCATCAATACAAAAATTTTGCCAATACATATTTACTATATTTTCTAATATACGCAAATGCTCTATTGTATTAGCATTAATCAAACCAAGTAAAAATGATTTTTTATGTTTAGAACTTATTATTTGTATTAGTAATATAAGGATTGCAAATATAGATTTACGACCAACTGGTTGAGTTGAAATTATATTAAAACGATTTGCGTTGTATCTGTGTGGTTTATGATAAAATTTTTTATAATCCTTTCGTTGGCCTGCATTAATATTAGCGAACACTGTTTCAAAATTTACCCTTGGTTTTAAATTATATTTTGTTGTAGCCACTTTTGCTCCATGTCCTTGAATAAAAAAAACTCGTATATTGTTTTTTTTTAATGAAGCATCATTCATAATGGTATGTGGTATTATTTTTATTATTTTTTTAAATTGCGAATCAATGTAAATATGATCTTCATCTGGAAAAAATGTAGTGTATATTTTATCCGATATTTTTGCGTCAATTTGTTTATCAGGATTAAAAATAAATGGAACCAATTCCATTCTATGGGCTGTTGAAAATGATGTAGCATTAAATTTATCTTTTATTGATTTATTAACATAATTTAAATCATAATTATTATAGCATGATTCAAATACTTTTAAACTCTCATTATTATCGATAAATCTATTAAATTGCGATTTAGTAAATGATGTCTTTAAACCATTTTTAATATGTACTAATTTATTTGTAGTGTAAACCATAAATTTTTGTATTTCTTCAATTGGCAATGATAGTAATATTCTTAATATAGAAAAGTTACAATGCTCTAAATCATCAAAACTAATTAATTTTAATTTTTCTATAATCACCGATTTAAAAATATTTTTGGCTTTACAATTAGAAGTATCTAAAAAATCAAGATTAGTTTCAATAATTTCATTATAAGTTGCCTTTGATGGGTTTCTGCCAAATAAACTTAACATTGCTTTGTACTCCATTTTTTGACTTAGTAATAATTCAAATGCTTTTAAAAACTGATATTCATATTGTTTATCCATTGTTTGTTCTTGTGTTATTTGTCCTAAAGAATTCATTTCATATAGTTTTCTTGAAACTGGAATACTTATAGCATCTTTAAATTTAAACCCATCATGAAATGAAAATAATAAATCTACATTTGTTTTTATATTTGTTAACAAATGACTATATTCATATGGATAAGGCTCGCCACTTGGCCATTTATAAAGAATATGTTTTTCTACAAAAATAGTATAATAAAATTTTTCTAATCCATGATGTACTAACCACTCAATAATTGGTATTTCTTCGATATCTAATTTAGTGCTTCGTCTGACTGTATTCGCGTATGATATTTTTTTGCTCATTAAAATAGTATATTATTTTTTTTTTGTTTTATTAGCCTTTTTCTTTTTGGCTTTTAACGTTTTTTTTTTAGGTAATTCTTTTAATTTTCCATTATTGGTTATCATAAATTCATGTTTGGAATCACGTTTATCATTTAATCTAATTTCTGTGAAACCAGATTTTTTAGTTGTATTTAATGTGCATAAATTTGGATACTCTTTTGTTAAATAAACCGCACTATCATGAATTCTTTCTTTTGTTCGTTCTACTTGCATACCACCTGGTTCTTTATAACATTTTGTATCACACGTTATGTTATTAAATCTTAGCAACCCACCATCTTTTAAATAATATTTAATACTTCGTTCATAATCCTCTTTATCATCAATTGTTCTAATTTCAGCCTTTTTATTATTTATTGCACCAGTTAAAAATCCAATAACATAACATAATTTTGTTCCAACATAATCATTTAAATTATTAGTTTTTGCTTTCATAAAAAAAGGATTGTATACTGGGTAAACACCCCAATTTGTTAATCCAGATATTTTAGCCAATTTAAATCCATTATTAATTAAATCTTTTAATGATTTTAATTTTATTAATTTATTTCCTTTTTTATTTTTCTTATCTCCTTTATTTATACAATCATATATACCATATATATCATCGTCCATATAAAAAATATGTTGACCTTCTTTAAAATAGTTAGGCATAAAATTACGAATATTTTTTATACCTGGTTTTCCGACAATTATTTTATGATAATATTTATCTTTTAATACATCTTCATATATTTTTTTCTGTTCTTTATCTGCTACAAAAATATGAATCTTTTTAGGATCTATTTTATAATCTTTTAATATTTTTAACGTTCTATCTCTAAGAGTTTCTGGTCGTTTATAGGAAGGAATCGCCACAACATATTCAGTTAATACCATATATAATAATAAATTATTTTTTTTTTGTTTTTTTGTGTTTATTGTTTTTCTTTTTTTGTGTTTTTCTAAATGTTGGTTTTTTATTTGTATCAACATATTTTTTTAATAAAACCCACAAACTATTTGGATTATTAGAATTATCAACATCTATCTTATATTTATTATTTACTAAATTTCTCCATAAATGAATAGTATATACATTTTTTTTAAACATACTACTTATACTTTTACCTGGTACACCATATTTTGCTCTATAACTTGGTAAATTTAAAAAACAATCTTTAGCATACCACCAATCTAGATGACAAAAATAATCTGGAGATTTAACATATTTCATAAAATTGTATTTTTTAATTTGTTCTCGTAAAAAAATCATATACTTTATCTTATTTTTATTTGTTCCTTTTTTTTGGTATGCCATGCATATTTCATATAATTCTTTATAAAAATCGCTTTTTGGGGGTGCTTTTAATACTCCAATATTTGGTACAAATTTTTCTTTTAATTTATATGCCCCTTTTTGTATTGTGCGTTCAGATGAAAATACGAATGGTTCTTTAAAATCTAATTTTTTGAGAGATATTAAATCTAAATCAACCCAATAACCACCATTTTCATACAACATTTTATATCTAAAAATATCAGAAAAGGGTAAAAATCCCTCTTTTAATTTAAATAATTCTTTTTTAGGCATTATTTTATTTCCATCTAAAATTTTGGTCTTTTTTGGAATTCCATTAATTTTTTCATAAGTATATAAATGAAATTCATGACCTGTATTTATAAAACTGTTTATTGAATATATTTCCATATCTCCTAAATCATTTCCAACCCATAAACTTTGCACTACTACCATTTAATAATTATTCATATTTTAATTAGATAATAATTTTATTTTAAATTATTTTATTTTAATATAATATAGCAATGAGTCACCGAAAAACAGCCATATATACATTAACATTAACTTTAAGTTCCGAATTTAGAGCAATGATATATGATTTGAATGATTCTAAAGAATTTATAAAAAAATATGTTAAAAGCATATTTTCCAAATTAATAGGAAATAATACTAAAGTTAAATGCGATGTTAGTGGTAGTGGCGATGATGAACATGTAGTTACTATTAATTATACATTTTACTATAATAACGCCCAAATAAAATCTTCACGCGTGTATGTATCAGACGATGTTGTAGATTCTAATGGTGATTTAGAACTAGATGAAGATGATTTTATACAAACAGTTCAAGGCAACCTTCAGAGTGGAACGTCATACTTACTTGAAGAAGCTAAAGTTTCCCCTAGAGAGTGGAAAGTTGAAGGTGCGTCTCTTAAAAAAGCTACTGTAGGAAAAAAGAAAAAAACATCTCCTAAACGTAAATCACCATCTAGAGCAACTGCTGGGCCGGCGCCAAGAAAAAAGAAAGGTTCTTCTAAACGGAAAGTTCAAAGTCCTCCTAGAGCAGCTTCTAGTTCATCGTCTAATAACTCTTCATGCAAAGGGAAAAAAAAGAAGAGTTGTAAAAAACCACATTGTTCATGGAATGTAACAAAAAGAGCCGGAAAACGTGGTAAAGGAGCTTGCATAAACAATTAAAAAATATTTAAATTGGTTTAAAGATATTTACATAGAATATAAATATGGTTGTAATTGGTGTATGTGGTATTACAGGGGCGCAAGGTGGTGCTATTGCGGATTTATTTCTAAAAAATAATCACAAAGTAATCGGAATTACACGAAATATTCACTCAGATAAATCGTTAAAATTATTAGAAAAAGATGTTAAATTAAGAATTGGTGATTTTGATAATGTTGAATCATTACATGATATATTTAATGGTTGTGATGTTGTATTTGTAGTGACTAATTTTTGGGAACATATGGATTCAAAACGTGAATTTCAACAAGCTAAAAATATAATAGATAGTGCCTTTAAATCTAATGTAAATCATATTGTATGGAGTACTTTGGAAGATACGCGGGATTATAATGATTCAATTGAATTTATTGGAAATTATAAAGTGCCTCATTTTGATGAAAAGGGTATGGTTTCTAAATATTTAAATGGATTAAATATTAATTCCACACATTTATATACGAGTTTCTTTTATGAAAATCTAATAAATCTAATGAAATTAAAAAAAGATGATGATGGTGTGCGAAGATTATGTTTACCAATGAATGATTCTATTTTACCTTTAGTTAGTGTATTAGATATAGCTAAAATGACCGATTATGTAGTAAATAACAAATTATATGGAAATGTTGGTGTTGCTAGCGAGCATTTAAAAGTTAGTGAAATGGCTAATATTTTAACAGATGTTTTAAATGAACCTGTTGAATATGTTTCTGTTCCAGCAACAACATATAGACAATTTGGATTTCCAGGATGTAATGATTTAGGAAATATGTTTGAATTTAAGGATGTTCATAATAAAGACTTTTGTCAAAAAAGAAATATGGACGATGTTAGATGTAGAATTAATCCAATTGATTTTAAAACATGGTGTGTTCAAAATAAAGACTACCTTTAAAAATTGAATATTAAATTATATTTTATTTATAGTTACAATTACAAATATGGCTTTGTATAACATTATTAACGAATATGTTGATTTGCGTTCTAGTATTAAGAATAATCATAATGGTTATTCAAAATTGGGATGTGTAGCTTTCTCGCCTAAATTAAAGCAGCAGCGGGTTTTATTCTTTCGGGTTTAACCAATATAATTTATCTGGAAAAGCGTCAGAATCTAATACTGATAATATTCATGCAGAAGTGGATTGTGTTAATAAATTGAAACGTGCTAAAAAAAAGAAACATATTAATATAATTATATTTAGAACAAATTCAAAAGGTGACTCGTTGCTAATGTCTAAACCATGTAGTAATTGTATAAAAGCTATTTATTCAACTCTTAAATATAAAAATTATAAATTAAAAAAAATTTGGTATACAGATTCAAATGGTGATTTTATTAGATTTATTATGTAGACACAGGACGTGGATGTGCATTCTCGCATGCGGTTCCTTCGAGTTTCTTCCATACCTCATCATTCGTTTTTGAAGTATCTTTCAACATATTATGAAGTCGTTTGCAGCAAGCAAAGACCCGGTCGCATGGTCTAAAATATCCTCTTTCTTTCGCCAGCATATGATCCCAACAACCTGTACCACAATTTGAGTCACGATTATTATAACAAAACCCTTTCACGTTATCAATTAATTTCTTTTTTATTTTTGGGTGCTCCGTCTTCCAGCTATACCATAAAGGTGCAATATCAAGTCGTTGACATCCAAAAGGACCATGAAAATGTTCTTTTATATTTAAAACAATAAGACATAATAATATTAATATTAATAAAATGAATTTAATTATCATTAATAATATAATATATAATTATTATAATGATAATTATATTATTAACAATAATTATATATTTAATATATAAAATATATAAAATAAGTTCTAAAGAAAATTTTAAAACAGAAACATGTAGCTCAATAAATCGTCCAGAAAATTTTGGTCGTGGAACAAGTCGTAATTGGAAAAAAACGTGTATTGGAAACAAATGTGATGAAGCAGCAGAAAGATGTACGGCACAATTAGAAAAAGAAAAAGCCGAAGCTGAAGCTGGTCCTTCATCATCAAATAATGATACAACTACAATAACACTTATTCCTGAATCAATTACTAAATATATGTCTAAAGGTATGATTTTTATTTTTGTATTTTTATTGATGACTGTTAATTTAATAGCATTATCTATATCTTTACAATGTAATAGTGGTAGTGGTAGTATTTTTTACAAACTTGCATCAGCATTATTCGCATTTATGTTTGGTATATTGTATTTAATATTTAATTATTATATGTATCGTATCAAAGTAAATAATCGTCCATGTGTTATTTGTAGAACAAATATATTTGACTTATCACATACTTAATTTAAAAAATAATATTTTATAATTATATAATGTTAGATGATAAAACGACTAATATTATTATAGGTGTTTCGGCTGCTATAATTATTATTGGATTTTGTGTAAAAATATTTTTAAATTATAAAAAATATAAAAAATTAAAAGAAAATACCGTATTTCCACCATGGCCATCAACATGTCCTGATTATTGGAAAGTTGTAGAGCAAGATAAATGCCAAAATATTAATAAAATTGGATTATGTAGAACTGGTGACGAAGATGATATGATGGATTTTTCTGATGCTAGATATAAAGGTGGTAAAGGTCCATCATATAAATGTGCTTGGTCAAAAGCATGCAAAGCACCATGGGAAGGTGTTGATTCTATATGTTAAGTTATTTAAAGAATTTATATTATTTATATTTATGAATTGGTCTGAAAAATATAGACCAAAAATTTTTGATGATATTTATATTAATCAAGATAATAAAAACATAATTTTAAAATGGATGAACGATTTTAAAAATAAAAAAAAAAAATTTTCAAATTGTTTAATAATACATGGACCCCCTGGGATAGGTAAAACTAGTTTAGCAAATATTATTTTGACAATTAATAATTATGATGTAATTGAATTTAATTCAAGTGATATTAGAAATCAAAAAATTTTGAAAGACAAATTACAACAAATTAATGGAAATGTAAATATTATAAATTTTATGTGTAATCAAAAAAAACAAATAGGAATAATAATAGATGAATTAGATGGAATTAATAGTACTGAAAAAGGTGCTTTAAAAGAATTAACGAGTATAATTAATAATACAAAAAAATTTAGTTCTCCATTTATATGTACTACAAATTCATTAAATAAAAAAATAGAACTATTAAAAAAAAAATCAATATACATAAAACTAAATAAACCAAATAAATTAGTTATTAAAAAATTTATTAATAAAATATGTTTGAATGAAAATATTAAAATTTCAGAACATATTAAAACATTAATATGTGATAATTCTCAATTAGATTTTAGAAGAATTATAATATTAATGGAATATTTATTTAGATATAACTCTTCGCCCACCGAAAATATATTAATAAATTTAATATCTAATTATGATAAAAAGAAAATATCGTATACATGTTACGAATCAACTGATAAAATATTAAATAAATATAGTAGTGATTTTAATAATATTTTAGATAATGACAAGTCTACTGTTGGATATTTAATATATGAAAATTTTTTAAATTATATAATACATAATAAAAAAAGTAGTAATAATGTGAAGTTAGAAATAATAACGCAGATTTATAATAATTTTTTATTATCAGATATATTAGATAATAAAATTTATATAAATCAATATTTTTATTTAAATTTTTACAATGATTTTATTAAGTTTAATATAGTATCATATTTAATAAATTCATTAGATAAAAGTAGTTATAATAAATATAATAAACTTAATTATTCTACTATGATAAATAAAATATCATACGAATATTTGAATATTAAAACAGTTAATATTATATTAAGTAAACATATTTATAAAAGCCACATTTATACAGCAGATTATATATATAGTCTTTTAAACAGTGATAAAAAAAAAGCTTTTCAAGTTATAGAACATTATAATATAGATAATCAAATATTAGAAAAAATATGTAAAATGAGCACATTTTATTCTAAAGATGAT
>Ga0209634_1002360_pt1 | contig 13243 bp, 4 predicted proteins | sample LinPmetageLP40_FD_184043 | JGI IMG/M metagenome (GOLD analysis project Ga0209634, IMG submission 184043) | Marine viral communities from the Pacific Ocean - LP-40 (SPAdes) (version 2) | ecosystem: Environmental > Aquatic > Marine > Oceanic | place: Pacific Ocean | collected 2010-08-26
TTGCAAAAAAGAGAGGTAACTACAATAAGCTAGAAAAAGGTGCTGCTCAGATGACATCGAACAGCACAAAAGCTTTTGCAAAACAAGCCCAAACAATTGGTGGTGGGCTTGTTCCTGCATATGCAATTCTTGCATCAAATGTCTTTGCACTCTCAGCAGCTTTTAACTTCTTTAAACAAGCGGCGGATGTGTCACTGTTAGAACAGTCACAAGTAGCTTATGCTACAAATACTGGTGTTGCTCTTAGTTCAATTACTCAACGATTACGAGATGCTAGTGGTGCGATGCTTGGTTTTCGAGAGGCAGGTGAAGCTGCTGCTATTGGTCTTGCTAAAGGGTTTTCTCCTTCTCAACTAGAAGCTCTTGCCGAAGGTGCAAGAAAAGCTTCAACCGCTTTGGGAAGAGGGTTTCAGGATTCATTTGATCGACTGATACGAGGTGCATCGAAAGCAGAACCAGAACTGCTCGATGAACTTGGTATTACCTTGCGTCTAGAAGAAGCAACCCAACGATATGCAGACTCTATTGGAAGAAATAGAGATGAATTGAATGCGTATCAAAGAAGTCAGGCAGTTTTAATTGAAACCCAAAGACAGTTAAATAAAAACTTTGGAGACGTTGAATCTGCAACTAATCCTTTTGTGCGCTTACTAAAAACTTTTGAAGATATTGTAAAAGCGGCAACTCAATTTTTGTTACCTGCTTTTGAAGGTTTTGCAAATATTTTAAATAGAAGCGCAGGTGCAGCTATAGCTGCATTTGGGCTTCTTGCACTCGGCATTTTTAAAACAATTGCACCTATGGATGTTGTTCAAAAAAAGCTCGACGGTATTCGAGAGAATGCAGCTACAAATCTCGAAGAAGCAACAAAAAGTTTTGATAAGTACAAACAAAAAATAGTAGAAACAGGAAAAACTCTTGAAGAAACTCGTAAACAAGGATCATTGGGAGCACAATCAGCGCTATCAGGATATAAAGGAGATTCTGCAACTTTAAAGAAATTAAAAGCTGGGACTCCTGTGGGTAAGGGAGACTTACAGCAACTAGATAAAATGCTTAAGGGTGCTGAACGACAAATTGCACAATCTGGAAAAATTACTACAGGAAAGTTAAAAGGCTTCAATTCTCAACAGCTAGCAGATCTTCGTCAAAACTATCAAAAGATGGGTGCAGTTCAAGAAACTTGGACAAGTAAAACTATACAACAGTTTAAAAAAGTTGACTTACAGGCTAAAAAAACTTTCGCAAGTGTAAAGAAGAGAGGAACAAGTGCATTTTTAGGTCTTGCAAAAGTTGCTCAAAAAGCAGGCGGAATATTGGACAAAGCTTTGTCATTTGCTGGATTTATTGGAGTAATTATCCTAATCAGTGATATGGTAGCCGTTTTAATGGATTCTCCATTTACAATTGCTATTGGGTTTGCAAAAATGGCAGACACAATTGTAAATGTAATTAATAGAATGGTAAATTTTGTCAGCAGACCTTTTCTTGGTATGGTAGACTCTTTTATTGATGCATTTGCTTCCGTAAAACCTAGAATGGCAATGATTGCAAATGGAATTGTAAAAATATTCTTAACTATGGTAGACGGTCTTGTAAATACTCTATCGACAGTAGGTAATGCAGTTATTGAAGTAGCTAATAAATTTCGGGGTGATGATAAGCAAATACAACTAATAGATACCTCTAATTTACGAAATACTATAGAAATATTCGATGAAACTACTCCTGCTGCTTCAAATTTAGCGGGTGCATACGAAGATTTAAATGTTGCGACAGATACGTATCAAAACCTGGTGCGAAATAGTGATACGGGAGCACTTTTATTCGAAAGACAAGAAGAGGCAAGAATTACAAAACAGTCCGCAGACTCTTTATCAGAGTATAATAAAGTACTAGTAAAAAGCGCAGAAGCAACAAGAAATACAATTCAAGGAATGAAAGATCAAGAAGATCCAATTAAAAGAGCACGCATGGCTTTTGAAAATTTAAGAAGTGTCGATGTTCCCGGATTATACAAAAAGATTTTTAAAGAACAAACTCGACAAGTAACTGCGCTTGACGGTACGAAAAAAATGGTAACAGAATATGTAATGAGCGAGCAAGATCGAGAAAAAGCACTTTCAGACTTAAAAGTTACACTTGAAGCAGTAGGAAAAATTTCTCCTCAAATGGGAAAAGCCTTGGCAGACGCAACTTTACAAGGTGCTGACGGGCTGAACGATATGGGTAAACAAGTTGTTGATACTGCTGTTCAATTAGCTTTCTTTGAAGAATCAATTGACTCTGCATCAATGAAAATAAAAGACGATCTAGCTTCGGGAAGTATTGGTAAGGCTATAGAATTTTTAGAGCAGATGGGACAAGCTGCGACAGATTCAGGAAAAAATATTGATAATTTAACTAGTACAGGTGGTAACCTTGAATCATTTCAAGAGCGTTTCGAACAACTATTTGGAAAAGATTCAGACTTAACTGCATCAGGAGTTTTAGTAACTTTAAAAGGTATAAAAGAAACTACAGATGCTCTTACTCTTTCAAATGCAGGTCTTGCTGGAATGTCCTCTAAGAATAAAACTATTATTGAGGAACAGTTAAAAACAGTTGAAAATCAAAATAAACTAACACTTATAAACCTTCAGTTACAACAAAAAATTACAGCAGAAAAACGACGAGAGCTGCAACTTGCAAAAGATCTTCTAGATATTGAACAGAGAATGATAGGAGTCAAACAACGTAAAAGAGTAATTGATAGAGTTGGTGGAGCAGCTGGTGTGGGATCTACTGGGAAACTTGCGCTACAAAATGCTGCCGATATTCGACAAGCAAATGCAATGATAGAAGCATCTGAAAAAGCAAAAATAGAAATTTTTCTAAAAGCTTTTGAGGCAGATCGTGGTATGACCGCATCAGAGGAAGCAAGAATTGCTTCTTTAGACGGATTAATTGCATCAACAGAAGCGGGGGTATCAGCTATACGTGATGCTGCAATTTCTGATACCTTTGCAGCACTAGCAGAAGACTTTGCAAAACTTGGACCAGAAGGACAAGTTCTTTCTAGTCTTGCATCGGGAATGTCGGTTGTAGTTGATGTTGCAGAGATGGCAAAAGAGGGCTTTGAAGGTACAGCAGAAAAAGCAGCAGCTGCAGCCGCAATGATTGGTGCAGTAGCATCGATTGCTTCAGCTTCGTCTGCGCAAAGAGTAGCTGCTATTGATAAAGAAATTAAAGCAGAAAAAGATAGAGATGGAAAATCTAAACAAAGTGTTGCCAGAATTCAACAATTAGAAAAGAAAAAAGAAGCAGTCCAACGAAAAGCTTTTAATGTAAATAAAAAATTAATGATGGCACAAACTATTGCCAGCACCGCAGCTGGTATGGCAGGTGTTTTAAGTTCGACAAAAGATCCATTTTTTACAGGACCAATGGCAATTGCTTTTGCAGGTATTATTGCAGCAATGGGAGCGGCTTCTTTAGCAACTATTGCCGGAACTTCTTTTCAAGGAGGGGGCAGTACTCCTTCAGCGGCTGGACCGGCTTCAATTTCAGCCGGAGACAGAAGAAGCTCAATTGACATTTCTAAGTCAAGAGGCGGTGCTAGCGAGCTTGCATATTTACGAGGCGGTCAAGGTACAGGAGGCCCAGAAAACTTCCAGCCCGCATTTACAGGATACAAGAATCGAAACTATGGAGGGCGAACAGGCTTTATGGTAGGAGAGCAAGGTCCAGAGTTATTTGTTCCAGAAAGACAAGGTTCGATAATTCCTGCTGATGATACAGAGCAGCTTATGGGCGGAGGTTCAAATGTAACCTTCAATATCAACACAATCGATGCATCAGGCGTAGAAGACGTACTTGTTGCACAACAAGGAAACATTATAGGCATGCTTAGAACAGCAGCAAATTCGTATGGACAAGACTTTTTTGAATCAGTAGATGAGAGTGTGTATACCACTCCAGCAGTCGGGAGAGCATAGTGGCACTTGCAAATAGATTACCAGATCCTTATTATAAAATAGATACGTCTGGAGGAGGAAGCGAAACAGGATCAGGCGATGCTGGTCCTGGTTTTGCAAGCGTAAAATTAACTTCCGATCAGAAAATGTCAGTAACGAGAACAAACTCACAGAGAGTAATTGCACGAGGAATTGCAGGGCAAAAATGGAATGTAGATATAAATTATAATCCAATGACTCGTGAAGAGTTCGATCCGGTATATACCTTTCTATTGCAACAGCGAGGACCTTTGACACCTTTCTTTGTAGCTCTACCACAGTATAGAACTGTAAAAAATACAAGTTGGCAAACAATTTTAGACAGTTCAAGCCCTACTTATACTTTTCCTGTCACTGGAGCAGTAGCAGCCGGTGCAACACAAGTAACAATTACAGTAACTCCTTCAAGCGGTAGCTATACTGGAACTTCTGTAAATATTCCTAAACCAGGAGAGTTATTTACTTTGACAGACTCTAGTAACTCAAATCATACAAAAGCATATATGATTACGATGGTTGAAAGAAATGGAGATAAGCAAACTGGGAGTGCGGCTCTAAATGCTAATCAATTAAGATTAACTATAAACCCTCCTTTTGCAAAAGCAATTTCTGCAAATGGATTACTTACTTTTAAACAACCTTTAATAAAAGTTATAGCTCCAACAGCCGTTCAAACTTATTCATTAAACACAGATAATTTATTTAAATTTGCATTAAAACTAGAAGAGTACTTATGAGCACAGAAAGAGGACTTCACAATAAACTAAAAACTTCTGTATTAGACGGAAATGAGTTTTTGTACGCGCACTTAATAAAGTTTGAAAGTGCAATAAAAACTGTATTAGGATCTCCGTCTAATAAAGCTTCTGATTACCATTACATTACGGATGGGTCTTTTGATATTCTATATAATGATGGATCTACTACAAATGCTGGTGTATCTCATGGAACACAAACATATGTTGCAAATCAAGTAGTTAGTGTAGGAGCAATTCAAGACACGACAGATGCAAAAGCATCTACTATGGATATTCAAATTGCTGGAGAAGCATTGAGCACAGCAACTCTTGCAAATCAACCTCTTACATGGACAGGAAATTCTACTTCAATTACAACTACAGGAGAAGATTTTGTTCTGTTAGGCTTTCGAGAAGGAGACCAAGTACGACTTGTACGGGCCGCTCAATGGGAGGCAGGAATAAGTGTTAGCCAAAATGACGTAGTTGGTTACGGTGACTATGTATATATTGCAGGCGCCTCCGGTATAACAGGAACAGAAGCTCCTACTCACTCATCAGGTGCAATAAGTGACGGAAACATTACTTGGACTCAAACAGCCGATTCAAACCAAAATAAAAAATTTACAATTACTACTTTTTCAAATAATAATAAAACAGTAAATGGAACATTTACAGCTACTCTTGTCGGTAGTGTTACAAATACAACTCTTTATAAATTAGAACTTTGCAGTACTCATGTTACAGGTCTTTTTGAGGACAAAAGAACTGGAACATATGCAAATTATGTAAATCGAGAAGTTTTAATTTATAAAGCACATATAGCTCCAAAAGATCTGTCAATCACTAATACTCTTGCAAATGGACAAGAAGAAACAGTAATTTACACAGCAGGAACAATTATTGGAGAGCCCTACTGTGTCTTTCGGGGTATTGTATCAAAAGTAAAAATTGCAGAAGACCCCTCAAAAAATTCAAAACTTACGTGGTCACTTACAAGTCACTGGGGAGATTTTTTACGAGTAACTGGTCGATTAACTTCTGATTCTGAGCATCGTGCCTTAAAAGGAGATAATATACCAGATGCTGAAGCTTTAAGTCGAATTGAATATGGAAGTGATTTTGGGTTTATGCATAGTGAGCAGGCAATAAATATAATTGCAATTTACCAAGTAATGGAAACTCGATATAAAATGAAAAGCTCAGGATTGTTTGGGCTGAGTAAGAAAATGGTTGAGTATCAGGTAGAGGTAGATAGAGATGTAGATTTGCGATTTAATTTAGAGGCAAAATATCTTCCTGTAATATATGGAGTGCAAAGAACAGACAGTATTCCAGTTTTTGTGGATTCAAGACATAATGATGCAGCTGAAATATATGTAGCATATGCAATTTGTGAAGGAGAAGTTGCAGGCTTGTACGATATGTATATTGATGATCAATCTCGTATTTGTATTGACAAAAACGATGAAGATACTCGAGGACAACAAACAGGTGAGAAAACAATTGATGTAGTTTGTCAAGGTCGAATGGATTTAGGAGAAACACTTCGATCTAAGCCAGCTTATATATCTGCGGGTAGACAGCGAGCAAAAAGCCCAGTAGCTATGGCCTTGATGTCTTTTGGAGTTCCTCCTGCTTATATTGATGAATTTTTATACGGTTTAAATCCTGACCCAAATCTTCAGAAAAAATATGCATCAGGAGTTACTCATGAAAAAATGACAGAGTTTAAATATCCGATTGAAGCAAAAGCAATTTTTCATGCAGGAAGAGCCCATCAAAGAGCAGATGATATGCTTGTTGCTGTAGCTGAAGCAGGCGCTGCAAATACTAATAATGGATTTAAACTTCAAGCCGAAGAAGAGATTCCAAGCATCTACTGGTCAAAAGCCCACAGAATGCTTGATACAAGTTATCTAACAGTAAAGTATCAAGTTGGTGAAGGCGATATTACTATTCCTGAAATTGATTTCGTTGTTCGAGGAAGAGAACTAGAGCAGTATAATTATGATTATTCTTACGAATCTCTTATTGATAATCAAGGATTTGATGGCTTTACTTCAATAAGCCAGCATAATAATTTTCAAGTTGCAGACGTTGTAGATATTTATAACATATCTGGAACAAAAATAAAAGATGATGCTATAATTATGGACAAATACGAGTATATTAACTCTCGTGAAGAAACTATAATTAAGTATCGGTTTGATGATGATCCTCGTGGTACTTCTACAGTTAAAACTTTTATAATGGTTCCAAATACTGCAACTTCATTAATTGCAGCAAAAACAATTACAGGAATTACACAAGCAAATCCAGCAGTTGTTACTGCTGATAGTCACGGCTTTACTAGTGGTCAACGAGTTACAATTACTAGTGTGACTGGAATGACAGAAGTGAATAATAACTCATTTTTTGTAAAAAATCCAACTACGGATACTTTTGAACTATACTCAGATTCAGGTCTTAACACAGCAGTTAATTCTACAGGGTTTACTGCCCACTCGGGTAATACGGGGCGAGCAAACCATGATAAGTATCAATTTGAAACTCATGACTATAGTGCTCATTCTGGAGTTGTTCCAAAACGACTAGCAGAAACTTTAACTACAGTGAGTAGTGATGGAAATGCTACAATTGCTAGTGATGGGAGTGGAACTACAGGAGTAACCGTTACTCTTACAGATGCAGATCTACAAGCAGCAAACACCCTTGCAAATATTATTCTATTCTCAATGATAAACGATAGCAGACCAGACTGGGTAAAAGAAGAAGAAGCAAGAGAAACGGCGGGAATGGCTCTTTTTGGAGATGATTGGAATAGCAGTACCAACACAGTTACACATACTGATATCGAAAACTCAACAGAGTCTATTACTTCTGTAAATGAGTATGTTCTTAAAAATGCTATAAAACTTGCGGACACTGCCAGTACTGTCGATGACTTTTATAAAGGACAAACAATAAAAGTTACACAAGTAATGCAGGATGGCTCTAAAAGAACACAAACAAGAAAAATTGTACAATATATTGGTGCAAGAAGAATTGCTCTCACAGGAGACTTTGTTCCAACAATTGCAAGTAGTAGTGACGTATCCGGTACTTTTACAGTTGCAGCACGAAGTAGAGATCCACAAACTGCAGTCACATTAAATACAACTAGTGGGCTTCAAGTTGGAGATGTAATTAGTTCAGACTCTGTAAATGGCTTTGAAACGGTTGATACTCCTCATGTGTCAATTATTGAAATAAATCCTTCAGGAGCTCCTAATAATACTATTGCTCTTTCTGACAGAGTTTTAGCAACAAAAGCTGGAGTTGCACTAACTTTTAAAAGAGGTGGGGCAGATGAAACTACAACTACTACAGTTACACCTTTTGATCTTGCGCCTAGACAAAATGACACGTATGAGATACTTCCTGTTGGAGACAAGAAAGTATCTATTAATCCTGCAATTCAATTACTTGATTATTTAACTAATAAACGATATGGAAAAGGGTTAGATCTTGATGAAGATATTAATTTAGATAGTTTCTTATCGTCTGCTCGTCTTTGCGATACAAGATCAGATATAACTATTTTTGCAAATACAGGAACGACCAATAGTTTTGTGATTGGAGATAAGTATCAATATACAAACAGTCAAACAGGGATTGATACTAAAATTGTTTTTTGGCAAGGTACACTAAAAAAGGTAACTCCACGACAAAAAAGTGACAGTACTGCTGTGTACTTAGAACTTACTTTTACTGATTGTATAGGTAAATTAGTAACTAAGTGGGAAAACTGGAAAACTTTTGCTGCACAAGAATTGGTTTGGAAACAGCATATTGTTAGTGATGTACCAACATCAAAAGTACATAGACCTGCAAGTGCAACTAATTATACTACTCTTAACGCAACTACAGATGTTCTTACAAATGACACAGCCATTGTTATTAGAAAATTAAGCGGAAGTGGCCCTGCTACTTTTAATCCTTGGTATTTAGATGCAGGAAATACTAACGCCTCTGATTTTAATCCGATAGTAAAAAAATGGAATCGAGATAATAACACTCCTAGTTTAATTGGATACTCTTTATACGATTCTGATAATGTAAAATATTGGAGAAACTGTGGTTGGCAGACTCAAAGTCAAAGAGAAGTTACAAGACATCAAACAAATGCTACGATTCGTACAGAAGTGCCTGTATTTGACAATGTAAATTCAATGTTAGAACACTTTAATGGTATTTTGCGATATGTTGAAAAGAGATATATGCTTGATGTTGAAACAATACAAGGAAGCTATCTTACTGATGGTACAGATCCTCGTATTATAGATCAAGACGATATAATTGGAGCAATTACTGTAGAAGATGCAGGTCTTAAAGGTAGTTGTAACACAGTAAGCGTGTCTATTCCTGATCCACAAATAAGATATGATAAAAGAAGTGTCACGTATTTTGATTCTAACTATTTAAAAGAAGATAGAGGCATACCTAAAAAGAAAGACGTAAAAACACCTTTAATTTCTAACTTTTTTAATGCACGAATAAATGCCGAGCAGTATTTAAAGCAGTCTCGCTATTCAAAGAAAATAAATTTTCAACTTGGGCCAAAAGGAATTTTACTCCTTACTGGAACAATTATAAAATTAACGTATCCAAGATTCGGGTTTGATAATAAACCTTTTAGAATTAGTAATTTAAATATAAAACAAGATTGCACTGTACAAATTACTGCATTTGAACATGATGATTCCACCTACCTTATTGAAAATAAAGGAGGTGCTGTTGCGGGTATTGAAAACTCTTCTACTTCTACAAGTAGTCCAACAACTCCTGTTCCTACTCCACGGGCTCCTTCTGGATTAACTGCAACTACAAATAAAAACTCAAAAATAGTTCTAAACTGGACAAATAATAGTCAACTTCAAACAAATGATTTACACAGTGTATCAGATTGGTCAACTGAAATATGGTATAACAATGCAGCAAGTGCAGCAACAACTTCTACAGACTTTCCTCAGGGATATAAACCTCTTGTAACAGGATTACAGACAGAACAGTTTGAGCACAGTTTACCAGAAATAACAACAACTACAACTTTTTATTATTGGATAAGACATATTAAAGTAGCTACTTTGCCTTCTGGACTTCGAACAGGAGTGGCTTCTATTTTTGAACCTGCAAACACTGGAAACGGAGTACAAGGCGCTGCTACACCTTTTGCTTCTACAGCAACGGGTATTGTATATTTATATAAATTAGTAGATCAAGGGGCTTCTGCTCCAACAATTGAAAGTGATTTTCCAACCGTAAGAGTAACTCTTGATGCGGGAGTAAATCATAATAAAATAACAAGCATTCCTTCTGGAAATGGAAGTGCGGCAGTTGTGGGAACAACTCCAGATTATGAAATACAAGATACTGGAGGCGATCTTAGTGGATGGTTTACTTATAGGCCTGCAATTACAAACGGAAAAGTTTTGTATCTTGTTGCAGCAACTTCTCTTTCAACTGGAGGAACATTTGATGATATTGCTCGTACTGAATGGAGTGGTGCTGTTCAAGATTCAGGAAATAGTGGAATAAGCACTGGCATTGCAACTATGTTTCAAACAAACAACAGTGCAAGTGCCCCCGCTGTTCCTGCTAGTACTGAAACTTATACCTTTGCATCAGGAGAGTTAACTTCAACAAATTCTGCGAATGTAGTATCTACTCCTGCATTTAATAAGTGGAGCACAGAAGAAAAAACTACTGCTGCTAATCAACAGTATTTATGGAAAACAACTGCAGCTGCAGCTGCTATTTCTCCTACTGCGACCGATCAAATTTTAAGCGGAGAATGGGCTGCTCCTACTTTATTTCATGTATACGCACCTCCCGGAACTGATGGAAATGATGGAAATGATGGAGCTGATGGAGCTGATGGAACTGATGGAACTGATGGAGATAATGGGTTTAAAAGTGTACAAGGATATATTTATTTTGAAAACTCACCAAGTAGTGGTAATTATCCAAATGCTCCTGCTTTAAGTGGTAATGGTACATATAATATTGCTGCTGGATTGCTTTTCGGTACTAATAGTATATTTGGTACAAATGGAACTTTAGATGCACTTAATACATGGACAAATGCACCAAGAACACATAATCCATCTTCATCTAATAAGTTTTGGACTGCAAGATACTTCGGACAAGCAACTAGCGCTACTGCTACTACAATTAGTGTAAGTTTTTCAAATATTGTTCAACATACTAACTTTACTGGAGTTGTTACTTTTACAAACGGTACAACAATTTCAGATGGAACATCTAACCTAACTCAAGGATTGACATCGGTAGGAGCAAGTGACTTACCAGAGAATGCTGCTGCAGGAGGAAAATATGCTGCAGGAATTAATCTAAATAATACTACCACAATTGATGGCGGAAAAATCTCTACAGGAAGTATTACAGCAAATCAATTAGAAATCTCTGCTAATAATGGTGGTTCGGGCTCTAGAATATTTTTTAATCATGAAGTAGACACTGACGGCACTACTATTATCAATAATGCAATTGAAATTTATGAAGGCAATACTTTACGTGTAAAAATTGGTAAATTATAGCAACCACTTTAAAAAAATATCTCTTGACTCTACAGATGTTTTGAGATATAATTTGTAAATGGAGAATACACATGACAGCAGCAACATATGACTTAGTTATCGATCAAGGATCCGACTTTGCGATTGACTTAACAATTACAGAAGCAGGAACGGCTAAAAATCTTTCGGGATACGCTGGTCGTGCTCAAATGCGTACAAGTCATACCAATTCTAGTGTGGCTGCATCCTTTACTGTGAACGTAATAAATGCAGCGAATGGTACAATGAAAATGGAATTAAATTCAAGTACTACTGCTGGTATTGCTGCAGGTCGTTATGTATATGATTTAGAAATACACACAAGCGGAGATGCTACTGTTAAAAGAATAATTCAAGGTAGCGTAACTCTAAATCCAGAAGTAACACGATGAGTACTAAAGTATCTATTGTTGAAGAAATTACAAATATTTCTGTAACAAATAATAATAGTATTGCAGTTGCCTTACAAGATTCCACAACACTTGTAACTGTTAATAATTTCGCAGTAGGCTTTCAATTTCAGCAAGCTGCAAATTCAGTAGTCTCTCCATACAAAACAATAACAGCTACAAACGTACAAGGAGCTTTAGAACAATTAGCAGACCAAAACTTTCGTAGTGCTTCAACTCCTTCAGGTGCAAATGTTGGAGAGGGAGATATTTGGTACGATACAGATGATGATCAATTAAAAGTCTATAGAGAGACAAGTAATGGAAACTTTGCATTTGTTCCTATAATGGTAGGAAACATATCACCAGACTCTGACACAGTCGATGCAGGATCGTACTAGGAGATTTATGAATGTCGCAAACAATTAAGATAAAAAGAAGTACGGGAACTGGAAAGCCAACAAACGTTGATCAAGGCGAATTATTTTATGCATATGGTTCTGGCGGAACTTTTGGTAAAAGATTAGCTATTGGTAATGTAGCTGGTGGTGGAAATACTCCTGAAATTATTGGCGGCGCATTCTTTACAGATATGTTGGATCATACTGCAGGTACATTAACTGCAAGCAGTGCCCTCATAGCAGATTCAGGTTCTGCAATTGACCAAATAAGATTATCGAATCGTGGTGAAGCAAGATTTTTTGAAACAACTGGAAATGGAACAAACTATGTTGCTTTACGGGCAGCAACAGGAATTACTTCCAATATAACTTTAAGTCTTCCGTCCTCTTTTACCGCAGGACAATTTTTAACAGTAAATGGATCAGGAGACTTAAGTTTTGCAGCTCTTTCTACAACTCTTACAATCGGTGGAGATAGTGGTGGAAATGATAATGTAACTGTTGGTACTGATACATTTAATATTATTGGTACTGCAAATGAAGTTGAAACGAGTGTTTCAAATAATACAATTACCGTAGGACTTCCTGCTAATGTTACAATTTCTGGAAATCTTACTGTAAGTGGTACAACTACTACTGTCTCTTCAACTACCGTAAATGTTGCAGACTCTATGCTATCTTTAGCAACGGGCAATGGAACACAAGACGTTATAGATATTGGTTTCTATGGTCTTTATGATACTAGTGGTTCACAGGATCTGTATTCAGGATTTTTTAGAGATGCAAATGACTCTGGTAAGTGGAAACTATTTAAAGATAATCAAGCAGCTCCTACAACTACTGTTAACACGTCCGGTACAGGATACTCTGTAGCAACTCTTGTTGCAAATCTTGAAAGTGCTGCAGTTGCAATTACTGGTGGTTCAATTACTGGAATCACAGACTTAGCAGTTGCAGACGGAGGTACTGGACTATCTGCAGTTGCAAAAGGTTCTGTACTTGTTGCAAACTCTGCAAACACTCTCACAGCAGTCGATGGCGGTGGATCAACAGATAAAATGTTATTATACACAGCATCGTCAGATACTATTTCTTGGTCAA
>Ga0209634_1002361_pt1 | contig 13243 bp, 11 predicted proteins | sample LinPmetageLP40_FD_184043 | JGI IMG/M metagenome (GOLD analysis project Ga0209634, IMG submission 184043) | Marine viral communities from the Pacific Ocean - LP-40 (SPAdes) (version 2) | ecosystem: Environmental > Aquatic > Marine > Oceanic | place: Pacific Ocean | collected 2010-08-26
TGTAAATATAAATTAATTAAAATTAGTATTTATAGAATATATCAAACCTCTTTTTTTAATTAATTTATATTTACATAATAAATCTAAAATATCACTATTTTCATCAGCAATTTGTTTATCAATATTATCATAATCATTAAAATAATACAATATATCAGCATATTTAATAGGACATTCTATATGATATAGTTTATTATTTATATTAAAATCTAATATACAATGACTTATTATATCATTCCATTTTAAGATCCGTTTATCATATTTATAATTATAATATATACTAAATGTATTAGAAAACAATGTATATTCATTTTTAAATGTATTATTAATGAAAGAATGACTTTTTGATGATATATCCCATATACCAATTGTAGTTATAACTATTTCAGAGTTTATATTATAAATAGTATTAAATTCTGTTGAAATTTCTTTTGAGGAATTAATATCATTCTTTATAATATTTAATTTATGTAAATGGATAGTTTTAATATTTTTAAACATCTCTTTTAATATTGACTGTTCTATATTAATAAATTTTTTATTAAAATTATATTTATAAAGTCTTCTTACTAAATAATTTTTATAATACTCAAATATTAATTCTTCAGATCTATATTTCTCAAAATAATATAGTAATAAATTTATAAAATAGTCTAAATATGTTTCATCATTGTATAAAATAGTTTTAATGTATTTATCAAATAATTCTATAGTTGATTTGTCTTTTTTTAATTGATTTAAATATAATTCATCTAAAACTATAGATATTATTTTTTTTTTTTCAGTTGGAATTATTTTTAATAATTTATTATAAATGATATTATATAAATATAATCTTTCTATTTTTTTATCATAATCTTTTTTACTATTATAATCATTATTTAACCAATTATTAAATATAATTTTAAGACATTTATAGTCTTGTATATATCTTATTGATAACCGTAATGTTTCAAATAGTTGTTGATTATCTATATTTTCAAAATTTATTTGTATAAGTGTTGTATAAATTGTTTCCTTAAATACATCTGTAAATTTATTTAATACATAAGTTTTATAAAGATTACGTGTTCTAAATTGTAAATAATTCATATTTAGTTTATTAAGACGATTTTCATAAAAATAATAATATTTGTCTATTAAATTTAAGTAATTATTTGGATATAAATGTTGTAAAGAACCAGATAATTTAATTATATTTGAGTCAATAAAATTAAATACACTATTTCCAATATTTGTTTCAAACTGGTTTTGATCTATAATTTTTTTATTAACAGCAAAATATATAGTATCAATAAGTTCATTTAAATAAAATATAGTTTCATTATCCGTTTCTTTTAATTCATAGTTATCATAATCTAAATAATATATTATAATTGAATTAATATATTTTGATAGATTTAAAGTCACGTTTTTATACCAAATGTGTAATCCATATTTATTGTAATCTATTTTTTCATATATTGAATTTAATTTTTTTGTTTCATTATTTATGAATTCTGTTAACTTATTTAACCTTTTTAAATTATCATTATAAGTATTATATTTATTTACAAATAATTTTAATTTATCATCACTATTTACAATATTTTTTAATATATCTAAGTTATAATTGTTTAATATAATATTAATACGTTCAAAAATTGTATTATAAAATTGTATTACATCTTGTCTACAATCTTTAGTTTTTGTTTTTTGGATGGTTGTACTATAATTATATAAATATCTATATAAATCTATAAATTCAAATTCAGAATTATATATAAAATCTGTTATTTTTATTTCTAAATTTGTATAAAAATCATCATGATTATCCATAATAATTTAATTGAATTTAATTTAATTAATAATTAAAATCAATTTTTAAATAGAAACATTTTTATATTTATTATAATATCATTGTTAATAAACATAGTAATTATAAATCTAATAAATAGAATATACCTAAAATATAAAAAAAAAAAATTAATCAATAAAGTTCTTTATCAAAATTAATACACGCATTAGAAGTTAAAAAAGGTATAAATATTTGACGTTAAATTATAAAAAGATTAACAATAATGATGCTTCAATCTGTCAAATTGGAGCATTACTCCAATCAGTTTACAAATATAAATTATTAATTAATTATTTATATAATTAATTTAATTTCTTAAAATTTATTTTCTTTGTTTATATTATAAATGATTGGAGGTAGAAAAACTAGAAGCAATAAAGGCAAAAAACGAGGCTCTTATGGTCCTAGATCCAGAACACGTTCAGGATCTAAATTTCGTAATAGAAAAACAAATGTTAACAGTTCAAAAAAAACAAGAAAACAACGAAGTAATAAAGGTAAACGCCGGGTCCCATATGGAAAGCGTTCTAGAACCAGGTCTGGTAAAAAATTCAGAGGTGGTGCTAGTATGAAAGAAACAATACAAAAAATGATAGACAGAATTGGACGATAATAACTTAGAGCATTTAATTATAATTTCTTATGTTTATTTAAAATTTTTTTTTTCAAAATTAACGCTTAATTCTAACATTAATATATCGAATAATTGTAGATTTTTCACCGTTAATTATTTGTTAAATAACATTATCAAAAACAAACCTTTGATTTTAATAATTTTTATCTGAATTATAATGTGAATAATCTACAATTATTCGATATATAAAATTTTTTAAATTGTAATATTTTTAGTATCATTTATAGTATTACTTTATAATTACGTTGTTTTTACCAATCCGAAAATATAATAATATTAAAAAAAAAAAATTAATTTATATTATATGTCGTATTTAATTAAAAATTCTAAAAAAACAAAAAAAATTAACAGTTCTTTTAAAAAATATACAAAAGAATTAAGAAAATATATATCACCTAAAAATGAAGTGAGATGGAAGACGGAACGAACAAATATTAAACCACATCTAAGTAAAAAATGGAGAAGAAATATATTTTCACCTGATCCAATTTCAACACAATTAGAACAAATACCAAATGAAATATTTCTAATGAAAAAAAGTAGACGAGATATAACACGTGATAATTTGTTATTTAAAGGTATGTCATCTAAAGATAAAGAAATAATAGCTTCTAAATTTTTAGAAAAAGAAGAATCCTCTCATTCTTTTAAAAAAAGAAAAGTATTATTAAAAAAAAAAATATTAGATAATATATTTTTTCAAGATTTTTCTGGTAATTCATATTCTTTAGGAAGTTTATTTAACAAAAGTAAAATACCAGATAAAATTAGTAATAAAACAATAATAAAATTGGTTAAAAAATTATTTGGAATAACTGATAAAAAAACAAAAATACATTTTATATTTAATAGAAAAACAATGACTAATTTTAATATTGATTTTAATACTAAAAATGATTCTTATATAACATTTTTATATAAAGCAAGAATAAATCCAATTTATATAATACTTCAATATAGTTAAAGTTACTCCAAAAATTCTAAATCAACTTCTTTTTTTTTTTTTCTTCCACCACTTTTAGATGGAATATATACTTCAATTTCTTTATTATATTTATCATAAAATTTTATATTATAACTGTTTTTTTTATAGAAAGCAACTCTTTTTAATTTTTGTTTAGCAAAAAGAGAGAAATCATCTGCTATATCATAAATTAAAGGAATAAATTTACGATCTTTTACTTCTTGTCTTAAAATTCTACCTACAGCCTGTTCTATATTACTTTTAGGTGATGTTAAAAATATAGTATCAAGTGGATATTTACAATCAAAACCTTCACTTGCCATCATAAATGTTCCTAAAATAACATCTTTAGTTTCGGTTTCTTGTAAATCTTTTTCTTTCATACCACCTAAATAAAACCCTGATGTAAATTTACCTCCATCAATTTGTGGTATTAATTCATTTAATATTTTAAGATGATCTCGTCTATCACTTAACATTAAAATTTTACGACCTTCTCTTAAACACACTGATAAATGTTCAATAATTACAAGTGTTCTAGGATAATACTCGCAAATATTATTAATCATTTTTGCCATATTAGGTTTTTGTTTAAAATTAAGAATTTCTTTAGAATATTTTTCATTTTCATCCGAATAAACTAACATTTTAACATCAACATTAGTATCTTCTCTTTTTTTAATACTATAAACTATATCACCTAAATACCACTCAAATACTTTAGATAATCCATCTGCTCTTTTAGGCGTGGCAGATAACCCTAATGTATAATTACTACAAGTTTTAAGTAATGCTCTAGAAAAAGTTTCAGCTCCTAAATGATGACATTCATCATAAATTACTAGTCCAAACTCTGAAAATATAGTTTCGTTATATTCAATCATTGAAATACTTTGTAACATTCCTATAACAATATCATAGCCTTCAACATGAATAATAGAACTTTGAAGACGTCCAATTTTGGCATCAGGTAAAAATTCTTTTATCCGTTCTTTCCATTGATTAAGTAAAAATTCTTTGTGAACAACAACTAATGTTTTTACTTTTAATTTAGCGGCAATATATAATCCAATAACAGTTTTACCATAACCGCATGGAACTGAAATAATACCACCACCTACTTCTTCTGCTGCTTTTAAATATGCTTCAACAATTGGAATTTGTTTAGGTTTAAGAGACTTAGAGAAATTAATATTTGTTTTTTTAAATCCTAATAATTTATTTTCAGAAGATAATCCATATTTTTTTTGAGCATAATGTCTAGGTATATATAATTTACGAACACTTTCACAATATATAGGAAAAGCTTTTGGTGTTACACCGTAATCAGCGCTAACAAATGGTTTTACTGTTAAATCTTTTCTTAATTCTAAAATTTCAGAAGATGATAATTCTTCTTTTAATATAGAATAACCTCTTTTACTTAAATTTGTTTTCATTTACTTAATTAAATAAAATTCATTTTTATATCAATTTTTAAAAAAAAAAATATATATATAATTTATATGTCTAAGAATTTAAAGAAACTAATTAATTTTAATAAAAAAATATCAAATATTATAAATAATAAAATTAATATAACTACAAAATCATATAATAAATTAGTTAATAAAAATGTATCTTATGGATTAAATGCTTTAATAATTATAATATTGGTATCTATTCAATATATGCCGAATAAACTATTAAACATTTTAAATAATACATTAATAAGATTATGTTTAATAACAATGATATGTATTTTATGCCTTGTTGATCCAATAAAAGCATTATTACTTTCTATAGGATTTGTATTAGCTGTTCAAAAAGTTAAAACCAAAAATAATAAAAATATTAATGAGAATAATTTAACTAATGATATAATTAATAATAATAATAATCAATTTATTAATAAAAGTAATAATTTGATGAATGAAATTTATAATTCTAATAATGTTAACAGTAATATTGTTGATAGCAATGAAGATGTTCACGATGAAGAGGTTCACAATGAAGAGGTTTACGATGAAGATGTTCACAATGAAGAGGTTTACGATGAAGATGTTCATGATGAAGAGGTTCACAATGAAGTGGTTTACGATGAAGAGGTTTATGATGAAGAGGTACACAATGAAGATGTTCAGGATGAAGAGGTTTACGATGAAAATGTTCATGATGAAGATGTTCACAATGAAGATGTTCAGGATGAAGAGGTTTACGATGAAGATGATTTAGATAACCATATTAATATTGATTTAGAGGAAGAAGAACAAAATCAAATAAATCAACACTTAAATGATAGTCTTTATAGAAATAATAATTTAAATAGTTCAATTTCACATAATATATCTAGAATTAATGCATTAAATAATACTAATTATCATATTAATGATATAAACCAAAAAAAGATAGATATGGGTATTAATGTAGCTTTACACAATAATTTAAATTTAGATAAAGATAGATATAATCAATTAAATAATATTGATTATAATAATCATATAAGTAGTAATAATATTTTACCTTTGAACAGTATAGAATTAAATAATATAAATAAAATATGTCCTAAAACTGGAGGATCTATTTGTAACTGTAATAAAAATAATTCTGGTAATATAGGTAATATCGTTATAGAAGGGTTTCAAACACAACAAAATAATGCCAATAATGCCAATAATGCCAATAATGCCAATAATGCAAATAATGCAAATAATGCCAATAATCCCAATAATGCCAATAATGCAAATAATACCAATAATGCCAATAATGCAAATAATGCAAATAATGCCAATAATGCCAATAATGCCAATAATGCCAATAATGCAAATAATACCAATAATGCCAATAATGCCAATAATGCCAATAATGCAAATAATACTAATAATGCCAATAATGCCAATAATGCCAATAATATAGACTTAGTTAATATTAGAAACCAATGTAATACACAATTTAGTCCTGAGACACAATTATATTTAAATAATGCGGCCAATTCAAAAAAAATTTCAGATTATAATAAAAATATTAAAAGTTCTAATAATATGATTTCAGCACAAGGTCCTTTAGAAGAACCATCAGGATATTATAATTACAGTAATTTAGAAAATAATTATCATTGTTAATAAATTTAGAATTCTTGATCAAAAAAATTAGGGCTCTGTCTTTGTCTATAAGTTGGTTGTCTTTGTCTATAAGTTGGTTGTCTTTGTCTATTGATAGAAGATTGCTGTGATCTTGAAGATTGTGAATTACCATCTCTTTTTATTTCACAAGATTCAGATCTCCAGTCATTTTCTACACCTACTAAATTATATTTACCAACTAATAATGCTAATAAGTTTTGAGCATAATAATACTTGAATAAATATTTAACAAATATTATAGCATTAATTAATAAAATTATTATTAATACTAATAAAAATATTTGTTTTAAATATGATTTTACTTCATAACTTATTCCACCATCTTCTATAGGTGTTGTAATTTGTGTTGTAGTTTCTGGTGTTATTAATAATTTTTTTAATGGATTTTTACTACATTTTAAAAATTTATTTGTAGAAATTTCATCTTTTATTGAATCTTTTTTTTCTTTTTCATTATAATAAGGAGTATACATTATAATTCTATTACCTAAATCTTGTGTTAATCTAATATTTTCACCTAAATTTAATTTAAAAATATCTAAATTTGTTCTTCCGATTGACCCTATATCTTCATACACAATAACTTTATAATTAACATCACATGGTGGAAATGGTAAACTTCCATCATACATATAAAATGATTTATTTTCAGGTATAAGTAAATTTGCTGACCAATTTTTAGATACTTCTATTTCTTTATCATAATTTATAGATTCTTTTGGTAATTCATTAATAATTTGATTTATAAATTGTTCAGTTGAACCATAATGTGGTCCAGATTGAAATAATCTACATAAAATTATTCCATTAGGTGTATCAGAAGTAGTTGTTGTTTTATTATCACCACTTAAATTGTGAATCATACATATTTCTAAATCATATTTTGAATTATCAATACTATGTAATGTTGGAACATGTATTGTTATTTCTTTTAACTCATAAAGTATATTTTGATATTCTAAATAAGATCCACTAGAATATTTTATTCTAACTAAATTATTATTATAATTTATATAACATTTTGAAGATTTATATATAGTTTTAAAATTACATAATGAATTACAATATTGTGTATTTTCAGTATCTATATTAACAGGACTTTGATTTTTAGCATTACATCTAGGATAAGTATTTCCCCATGTAAAACTGTCTGCAAATGACCATTTATCATCTGTATTACTCATTAATAATATTATATATATTATTTTTAAAAGTATAATTTAATTTATATAGTTATTTTAATGATTATAATTATAATTTTAATTATAATATTTATAGTATTTTATAGTAAAAATATTGAAAATTTTAATTCACCAAAAAAAACAAATAATATTACAACTTCAACAACTTCAACTGATTTAAAAAAAAAATGTAATAAATATATTGTAGTTAAAGATAGTTTATCTGATTATATTGATAAAATTAATAAAGAAACACCTAATACAAATTTACTTATTCCAAAACAAGTATTGCCATATAATTTAAATAATACTGATCAATATAATATTTTAAACAATTATGGTATTAAAAATTTAAAAAAAAAAAATAAATATATTAATAATATAAATAAAAATCTAACAATTCCTTTTAATTCAAACATACTTCTAAAAAATTATGATAGTGTTCTTAATGATACTTTTTATACAAATTCTTCTACAATATTAGAATATCCAAAATTATATATTATTAATAATGATAAAAATATACAATGGACATATGATCCAAAATTATTAAATACTAATCATTTTTACCTGTATTTTAATTATTTAAATAATATATCTTCTAATTTAATGTCTCTTAAATTGACGCCTGATTTGAATCATGAAAAATTTGATATAAATATCCATCATACTCATAATAATTATTTATGTAAATTAGAATATAAAGGTAATAAAAGTATAAAATTATTTATTGTTCTAAAAAAAAATAAAAAAATAATACTTAAATCAAATGAAATAAAAATTGAATAATAATTTAAAAATTAATAATTAATAATTAATATGTCTAAATTAAATGTTAAACAATATATTTTAGAAGATGAAGAAGAAACCGAATGCGATGAATGTATAAAAGTTATAGATAATCATATTTACTTTTATTCTGATGTATCTACAAAAAGTATTTTACAACTAACGCAAATTATTAAAAAACTTACTAAAGATTTATTAGTATTAAATGTTCAATATAATACTGATGTAGAAATATGGCTACATATTAATAGTGGCGGTGGAGATGTATTTGCTATATTATCATGTATTCATCTTATAGAAAATAATAAAATTAATATTAATACTATTGTAGAAGGCCAGGCATGTAGTGCTGCAACAATTTTATCTATGGTTGGTAAAACTAGACAAATAACTGAAAATAGCTATATGCTTATTCATAATATTTCAAGTGGATTTTGGGGTAAAATGCATGAATTTGAAGATGAAATTAAAAATTTAAAACTATTAACAAAAGATATTAGAAAAATGTATACAAAATATACAAATATTAAAACTAAGCAATTAGATCAATTACTTAAAAAAGATTTATTATTATATGCTAAAATATGTCTTTCATATGGTCTTGTAGATGAAATTATTTAGTTATTTCGTAACTATTACCTTTTTATTGTTTACATATTTATAAAATATGATTTAAATATATTATATTTATTAAATATAAACTATGATTGATCCAAATTTAAAAAATTAGCCGAAAGTTATTCATGTGAAAAAATGATATGTAGTAAATGTTACACGCGATTAAATATAAAATCTAAAAAGTGTAGAAAATGCAGTTTGAATGATTCAAGAAAAAAAATAAGTAATTATATTTAATTACTTATTTTTATTTAATACCCTATTAAATTGCGAATTATCTAATTCTATTATATTATTATCTGTAGTATTATACATTTTAAATAAACTTATATAGTAAATATCTTTATTTTTATTATAAATTTTTAATGGTTCAATTTCTAATAATTTACTTAATTTCTTAATACATTTATTAATAGTATTTTCAGTTGAAGAAGCTCTTTTAGGGGATATATTTAACATTATATTTTTTTTATCAATAGATATATCATGTAATCTATCATATCGAATATCTATTTTATCACATAATGTTTTTTTTACTAAATTTAATAAATCATTATCCTTTATTTTTTTTATATTATTTTTTTTCTTAAAAGTAATTTTTATAGGTTTACGTATATCTGTTGAATCAAAATCTGTTTTAATAAAGTTCATATTTAATTCATATTTATTTTTATTAGGAATATTATAAGAATTATTTGCAACAAAAAAATTATTTATATCACTCCATATACTTAACGGATTTTTTTCACTGACATTATTATAAACTAAATTATGAGTTGTATTTTTAATTTGTTTAATATAGTCTACAGAAATAGAGTAAATTAAATTATCTGCTTCAGGTTGACCATCTCCAATTACAACAATATCTCCAAAAAAATAATAATCATTATGATGTTTTGGTCTCCAAATATTAATATTTTTATTTTTATTTTTTTGTTTTATTTTATATATACTTTTACTACCATAATTTATTGGTATTTTACAAAATGATTTATGAACAACTATTGTATCAAGTGTTTTATTTGGATCAATATCTTGTGTTAAAATTATATCTCCTAATGAACAAAAATTAGGTGTTGTTATAGGTCTCCAAATAAAAAATGTTTTATTTAATTTAGTATCATTGTAGGAACATATTTTTTTATATGAATTTATTGTTTTTATATATAATTTTTTTTCAATATTTAAATAATTATCATTTAGTTTATATACTTTTTTAATATTATAAACATTATTATTATTTAAATTATTACACACAAATAAATTAGATTCATCAATATTCCATAATTCATATCCTTTATCAACCGATGAAATTTTATTTTTAACAATAAGTTTATTAACATTTGATTTTTCACAGTATTTTTTAGGAATTGTTCTAATTAAATATTTTGAAGGGTATTCTTTACTTACTATATGACCTAAAGATATTTGTTTAGGTTGGCTTATAGGTTTCCATATAGCATAATTATTATTTGTTATAGAAATAATATCATATTTAATAGGTTTATCTTTACTGTCTAAGCCCATATTATTTTTAACTAAAATTGCCATTTCTTTAGGAGGTTTTTTATCTAATGATATATAATTTCCTATAGGATAGTAATCATTTATGGGTTTAGGTATCCATATAGTATATTTTCCATTTTGAAAAACTTTATTATAATTTTGGGTTTTTTTAATAAATAATTTAGTATCTTCTGTTTTAAATTCTTCCTTTATATTTTGCCTTTGTTTAACATGAAAATATATTATTAAAAATAAAATTACAATAAATAAACATGCTACAATTATTAGGTCCATCTTATTAATATATAAGATTTTTAAATTAAAATTTATATAAAAATGAAATATTTAGATATATGGAATATATCTGGGTTTATTAAGTTTGTATATTTTAGCAATGAATTCCCCATTATATGATGGTATTATTACACTACTTCCATCATAAATTTCATCACATCCATAATCATCAGTACAATCTTTTCCTCCATAATTTACAGGTATTTTAACTGGGTTGAGTTTATCTGTTTCAGTATAATATAACCATTTATTAGATCCTCTATATGTTTGTTTTCCATATAATGGTAATATAACACTATCAGTATTATTTCCAGGTGTTTCTGTATCATTATTAATATTTCCTTTAGATAAAATACCTAATTGTTGATAATCTCCACCACTTTCACGTGTTTCAATATTTATGGGAATGCCTCTTTTTAATGGAGGATATAATGGGTCAGATATTACATTTTCGTTATGTTGTCTATAATTATTTCTTTCAATATCCGTATTTTTTTGCTTAATATTAACTATTTCTATATTTTTCTGTTTAAGATTATCTATTTCATTAGATTTATATTTCAATTCATTGTCTTTGAGAGCTAATTTATGTGTATTAGCAAATAATTTTTTATAATTTTCATTATTAATGGTATATATAATACCTAAAACTATTGTAATTATTATAATAGTCTGAAAGTGATTTATACATATATAACCATTTGGACATGTATTATTCATTATAATTTACTAATATTTTTATTATATTAATTTTATTTTACTATTTACTAAATCATAAATAGTTTCTAATTTTCCTATATCATTTTTAATATTATTCATTAATTTATAACCATTCTTTATTTTAGAACTATCTAGTATATTATTTGATAGATGCTCTGCATTAAATTTTATTTTATGTTCTTTTAATTTATTTAGTAAATTTTTTATATCATAATCTATTTTTATAACATTAATATTTTCGTTGTAAATATTATTTTTATTTAATCCATTTGTATTTGTTTCTATAAGATTTTTCTTAACATACCATCTATAATGACCATCAACAATAAAATTATCATTTGATATTATAATAGGTTTAATTATTTGTTCTTTTGTTATTGTTTTTTTTAATTTATTAATTTTACTTTTTTTCATTGTTTTTATAATTGGTTTTAGATCATATATATTTTGTTTCGTTTTTTCTATTAATAAAGAATCTGTATCTTTACATTTACTTATAAATTGATTTATCATCTCTTCTGAAATAAATAATTCAGTATTATCATAAGATTTATTATTTTTTTTAGATTTTTTAGTTTTTTTAGTTTTTTTAGTTTTTTGTGTTTTTTCAGTTGTATTAGTTGTATTAGTTGTATTAGTTGTATTAGTTGTATTAGTTGTATTAGTTGTATTAGTTGTATTCACTTTTTTTATAGGTTGATTTGTTGATTTTTTAACTATAAATGCTGAAAAATTCTCAAGCAAATGAAAATTTTTAATAATTCCATATAATAAACTAATTATATAGCTTATTATTAAAGCATTACTATCGGTAATAACATTTCTTAATCCTAAATAACTAAAAATAAAAATTAGGACATTAATAATATTTTTGTAATAAATATTAATACATATAAAAATGATTATTAGTAGTATTATACCATATTGATTTAATAAGTTATAATCCATATAATATAAATAACTATTTTATTTAATTAATTATAGACTTTTATTTATACCAAAATATAATCCTCCAGCAATTAATCCTTTTAAAACTAAAATAATAATATTGGCATATGAAGCTAATGATTCCTTAGATTTAACTATATTTTCTAACATTAATGATAAGGCAGGAATTGAAACTATTATAGCAATTAATGCTACTATCATAGGCTGTTTCATATTAAGTTTAATTTTATCAATAAAACTAAGTGTTTTTGGGGTATCGTTTTCCGCCATTTGTGTATTCATTACTTTTTGTTCATTCATATGTTGATTTATTTCTTGTTGATTTATTTCTTGTTGATTAGGTTGTTGCTCCATCATTGCTTGCTGTTGCTGTTGTTCCATCATTGCTTGCTGTTGCTGTTGCTGTTGCTGTTGCTGCTGTTCCATCATAGCTTGTCGCTGCTGTTGCTGCATCATAGCTTGTCGCTGCTGTTGCTGCATCATAGCTTGTTGCTGCTGCTGCTGCTGCTGTTGCTGCTGCTGCTGCTGTTGTTGCTGTTGCTGTTGCTGTTGCTGTTGCATCATAGCTTGTTGTGATAACTGATTTTTATCAGTATCTATTTCCTGTAATATTTCTTTAACTAATGCGTT
>Ga0209634_1002362_pt1 | contig 13243 bp, 18 predicted proteins | sample LinPmetageLP40_FD_184043 | JGI IMG/M metagenome (GOLD analysis project Ga0209634, IMG submission 184043) | Marine viral communities from the Pacific Ocean - LP-40 (SPAdes) (version 2) | ecosystem: Environmental > Aquatic > Marine > Oceanic | place: Pacific Ocean | collected 2010-08-26
TATGAAAGTTGAGGTTGATCATAAAAAAGTTAGAGGTTTAATTGGTGAGATTATTAAAGTTAATAATAAAAAGGTTAAAGTTAATTTTGATGGACAAACATTTAGTGTTCCTAAATCAATGATAATTATAAAGTAATGCGCAGGTAGCTTGGCTACCCGAGATATCTTTCGTATATTTACCATGTAAATAAGGCAAAACGCCGGAAAACAAAATTAAAACAAATAAAGGTTATGTTAAATTTAGAATCAAGTAAATTTTTAAATAAAAAAGAGTTAAGTGAAATCGCTCCAAGTATTTTCACAATGACACCTTCAAACGAAGTTACAGATAAATACACACACATTCCAACAGAAAAAGTTATTGATGATATGGAATTATTAGGTTGGAAACCAGTTGATGCTAAGCAAGTAAAAGCTAGAACTAAATCAACATTGGGTTTTCAAAAACATATGATTGTTTTTAGAAATAATGATGTAGTAATTAATGGTGAAGATGGAGATACAGTTTTTCCACAAATATTAATGACAAATTCTCATGATGGTAAAAATTGTTTTCAATTTACAGCAGGATTATTTAGAATGATTTGTGAAAATGGATTAGTAATTGCAGATACCGAGTTTGAAGATATTAAAATGCGTCATATGGGTTATACATTTGAGGATTTACAAGGTCTTATTAAAGATATGGTTAAAAAATTACCTTTAACTGTTGATTCAATGAATAAGATGAAAGCTGTTGAGTTAGAAGAAGAACAAATGTTTAATTTAGCAAAAGATTTATTAAATATTAGAGTTGAAGGAACAGATAATACATTTAATGATATTGCAGTTACTAATGTATTAGAATCTCAACGTAAAAAAGATGAAGGCAATGGGTTATGGGAAGTATTTAACAGAGTCCAGGAAAACATCATGGATGGTAATTTTTATTACAATACTAAATCGGGAAAGCAAAGACAGGCTCGTATAATTAAAAACTTTAAGCAAGATATGGACATAAATAAAAAGATGTTTAGTAAAGCTTTAGAATTAGTAGCATAATATGGAAAGGATAACATTAGAACAAGCACATGAATATATTGCTCTTAAAGACAATCATTCTAATAAGACTATGGAAGCCGCAGAGTATTTTACATTAACCCCCTCCCCTAAAAAAAGGGGTTGGGAAGATGTAACTTATTATACTGCAAAAAAACGTAATTTATTTACAAATCGTGGTAGGGGAGATCAATGGGTTTATGTTTTAAAAAATTCAACTCAACCGGGACTCCTAAAAATAGGTTATACAAAGCTTACCCCAGAAGAACGAGCTAAACAAATATCTAATGCAACAGGTGTGCCATTACCATACGAAGTAGCATGGGCTTACCGTTGCTTTAACGGCGAACAACTAGAGGGCGAAGTACATCATGCGTTAAAAAAATATCGCGTTAATAACGCGAGGGAATTTTTCCAGGTTGATTTAGAAAATGTAAAAGAAATAGTAGAATCAATAGGTAAAAAATATATATGATGGGATTAGTAGAGAGATTTAAAAGAATTAATAAAAATAAACAATTAAAATTTAATAAAATGACAAAAGAAGACGTAGATAATAAAAAATCTGAATTAGTAAATGACTTAATGGCTACTATTACTATAATGGAAGACTATTGGAGATTTCACCCTGATAATAAAAATGCTCAGGATGTTAAAGTAGAATATACTAAACTTCAAGAAATGAAGAAAGAAATTGAAGGTGAACTTGCAGAATTAGATAAAGAATAATATTTATAATCAAAATAGATTATGTATATTTACAAGGCAAAGTGTGTAAGAGTAGTTGATGGTGATACCATTGATGCAACTATTGATTTAGGGTTTGACACTTGGAAAAAAATTAGAATTAGATTAGTGGGTATGAATGCCCCAGAATCCAGAACAAGAGATTTAGAAGAAAAAGCTAAAGGACTAGCTGCTAAATCATTTCTTAAAGATATTTTGGGTAAGCATGATAATAATTTTATATTACACTCTCAAGGCGTAGGTAAATATGGTAGATGCTTAGGTAATATATTTTTGGGTGACCAAAATGTTAATGATTTAATGATAAATGAAGGTCATGCTGTAGCATATTTTGGAGGTAAACGATGATAGATAAAGATAAGATATTTGGGTTATTTAGTAAAAAGGAAGAAGAGGTAAAACCTACCTTTACTCTGAATATGGATGATCCTTATACTAAAATAGGTATGTGTGTAAAATTAATTCAAAATCATTATATATTCCATAGAAAACTAGAAAAATTCTTAAAATCAGAAAACCCAGACTATGATATAGAATCTACAAAAGAAGCTTCTGAATTTACGGTTTATAATAGAGCATATAGTTATTTATCTAAGATAGATCCTAAGGATAAGAAAAATATAAAAGTTATAAATTCATTCAATCCAAAAGCGATAAAAAAATCACTAAATACACTTTTAAATTACTTTATTTCTACCGAAGAATATGAAAGATGCGCTCACATTCACAAAATTTTAGAGAAAATTACAAAATAATTAGGATACCCGAGATATTTTATGTACCTTAGGGTTACAGGTTTAGTAAAAAACAGGGAATTGAAACAAAGGTAATAAGGGGTATAAAAATAATAAACATTAATAATAAATAATTTAATATGGCACTCAGAAATAAGGAATTAATCCTTCAAAAATTAGAACAAATCGAAGACAAATTTACAGTACTAGATACGTGTGTAAAAATGAATGACTCTCATGAGAAATTCTTTAAAACAACAGAAAAAGGTAAGGCACTTGTACAAGAAATTTTAACTTACATAGATAACGAACAATAAAAATAAAAAGGTTATGACATTGACAGCAGAACAATTACAATCAAATTGGATCGAGTTCAACACTAACATTGAATTACATATTACAGGTGATCGTAAACAAAAATTACTAGATTTCTATAAAAAATACGAAGATCGTATTATTTTAATGCCAGCATCGCATAAGAAAGAATACCATTCAGCATTCCCAGGAGGATATGTTGATCATGTTAATCGAGTAGTTAAAGCAGCATTATCAATGTCTGCTGTGTGGGAAGGATTTGGTTGTGATATGACCACATTTACTCAGGAAGAATTAGTATTTTCTGCTATTAATCATGACCTAGGTAAAATGGGCGATTCAGAACATGAAGCTTATATTCCTCAAACTGATAATTGGAGACGAGATAAATTAGGTGAAGATTATATGTTTAATAAAAAATTAGCATTTGCTGCTATACCAGATAGAGGGTTATTTTTACTTCAAGAGCATGGTATTACTTATACATTTAATGAAATGGTAGCTATCCAGACTCATGATGGTTTATATGATGATGCAAATGTAAAATATTTAAAAACTTATATGCCAGAACAAAAACCTCGTACATCTCTTCCATTTATTTTGCACCAAGCTGATATGATGGCGGCACGTATTGAATTTGAGGTAGAATGGCTTCCAAAGTTTTCTAAGAATAACTTGGATACGCCAAAAAAGAATTATACATTGTCGGCGAATAAAAGATCTAACCCAAAAGCAAAAGCTTTAAACACAATAAAAAGTGCAGGGTTAAAAAATATGTTAGACAATTTATAATATGACAACAACATCAATAATAATAATTTCAATTTTATCCCTACTAATTATAGTTTTAGGGTATACAACATTTAATCTATTACGTAAAGTTGAAACATCAGAAGATGTTATTGTTAAGTATGATACATACATAACAGAATTTAGTAAACAATTAGAAGCATCAGATAAACGCCTTAATGAAATAGACATGAAAGGAATGTTTAAAAGTGATGATGAAATTGGTTGGTTTTTTGAACAAATAAAGGTACTACAAAATGGAATATCAGAATTCAAAAACAGCTAATGGCAAAAAAAAGACGCAAAAAGAGTAAAAATTATTTTACTCAAGATACGGAGAACGCTATAGTACTCTACAACAATACAGAAGATTTTAAATTAAGATCCACAATTTATCAACATGAAATTCATTATGCGTTTTTTAAATTAACAGAAAATATTATTCATACCTTTAAATTTTACCATACAGAAGTAAGTAATTTAGAGCATTTACAACATGAAATAATAACCTTTTTATTATCAAAAATACATTTATTTGATCCTACAAAAGGAGCTAAAGCTTATTCTTATTTTGGTACTATTGTTAAACGTTGGTTAATATTATATAATACTAAAAATTACAATAAAAAAATAAAGAATGTACCTGTTGATAACTTAACTAAAGATGGCTCAGGGTATACTTACGATATGGATTCAGGTAAATTACAAGATGATTTAAGTAAATATATTGATTTATTTGTAACACATACTAGTGATAATATTTATGAATTATTTCCTAAAAAGAACGATGCTCAAATAGCAGATGCTATACTTGAATTATTTAGAAAAAGAGAAACTATAGAAGTATTTAATAAAAAAGCACTTTATATATACATTAGAGAAATGGTAGATGTAAAGACTCCAAAAATTACTAAAATAGCTGATAAATTACATAATATTTTTAAAAGTAAATATGTATTTTATTTAGAAAATGGTTGGGTTAAATTCTAAATCCTTTTTTCATTAATATTTATCATAAAACATTATGAGTAAATTAGATAACCTTATATTTGGCAAGAAAAAATTCTCTGATATACTAAGTGAGATATATGATAACCAAAAGAAAAAAGAAAAACAAATAACAGGATTAATTTCTGAATTAAAACCCTTAATTTCCGATATTGGTGATGCTACTCTTATAGTACCATTAATAAAAGATTACATGGAAATTGGCGTTCGTAACGATGAACAATTAATTAAAATGGCAACTATAGTGCAGCGTGTGGTTAGTAATAGTAATAATGAAGATTCATTGGGTATTACAGAAGAAGAAAAATCAGAATTAATGGCTGAATTAGATAAATTAAATACCAATTACGAAGAAAAAAATGGGGAGGTTTAAAAGAGGATTTGCTGGTTTAAATGAAATTAACAATCCTGTTGATAATTCAGGTAATCTTGCAAATGATATGGCTAACATATCTACTAAAATTATTTTTGCTAGGGTAACTGATATTGTTTTAGATAATAAACATCCTAAATTTGCTAATTATGGAAGTTTTAATGGTATAGGTACTATAGATTTTGAATTTGTAGATAAATTACAAGCTAATGTCCCACAATCTTCAAATGCTATCCCTTTAATAGCAGCAAATAAAAATTATCCATTAGTAAATGAAATAGTATTACTATTTTTATTACCTAAAAAACTTAGTGATGGGGGAAATAAACATAGTTTATCTTATTATTATTTAAATCCCATAAGTATTTGGAATCATCCCCACCAAAACGCCCTTCCAAAAGTAGACCTACCTAATAATGGTGAAGGGAGTGATCTTACATATGAATCTATCGAAGATGGATCTAATGTTTCAAAAGTAGATAGTACCGAAAATACAGTTTCATTAAATGGGTTAAATCCTAGTGGTGGTATTTTTACAGAAAATGGAAATATAAAGCCACTAATACCTTTTGTTGGAGATGTTATAACTGAAGGTAGATTTGGTAATAGTATAAGATTAGGAAGCACAGTAAGATCACAAGGATCATTTCAATTCCAAAATAATTGGTCAAGATCTGGTTCAATTTCACCCTTAGGTTCACCTATAACTATTTTAAGAAATGGTCAACCTGCAAGTGGAAGTGCTGGGTGGATTCCTTTAGTTGAAAATATAAATGAAGATCCATCATCAATATATTTAACATCAACTCAAACTATTCCTATTATAAATTCTAGTGAGATATATAACTCATTAAGTAAACCCCCAACATTACCTAGGGAATATAATAAAAACCAAATACTATTATCATCAGGTAGATTAGTATTTAATTCTTCTGTTGATAGTATTTTAATGAGTAGTATTCAAGATATTTCTTTGTCATCTGAAAATGAAATAGGAATAGATAGTAAAAATAACATTAATTTATCAGCAAATAAAATAAATTTAGGTAGCAAAAATGCAACTGAAGCTGTAATAAAAGGAACTTCTTTTATGGGACAGTTTGAATTATTATTACAACAAATGGAAAATATAACAGAAGCATTAACTACAACAAGAGTATGGGATGAAGGAGTACCAGCTCCTGATCCTGTAGTTGTACCCATAGCAACTAATGCCGCTGCTACTATTAAAAATATGAAAAATTTAGTAAAAGACCCTAGTAATAATCCACTACTTTCAAAAATAACTAGAACAATATAATGGGAGAAAAAGATAGTTTGTGGATATTAATTAATGGTTGGTCATTCCAATATACAAAAGGTCGAAATCCTTTTTTAGGTGATAAAGGACAATTATTACAACCTAGTGGTGAACCATTTTTTGAATTTGAAGAGCCAGGATATAACATTAACTTAATGTTTAGTATCATAATGAATGATGCCCAAGAAAAGATAGTAGATGAATTAGTAAGAAGAAAGGATTTAGGGCAAGATGTTGAAGAAAGAACAGCTTTTTTTGGTGGTAGATCTGGATATAGTGCCATATATGAAAATAAAGATAGCAAACCTTGGTATAATAATATTTTTGATTCTAATGTTGTTATTGATGTAAAAGGACCTCCACCACCAGTTATAATAGATGAAGTATATTCTATAGCAGGTAGAGTAGGAGAAAAAGAAACAGAAGTTCCTTTAGAAAATGTAAAAGTAAGTTATACTAACACCACATCCTCTATAATAGAGGGTTTAAGAGTACCAGGAGACCCAGAAAATAGCAATCAAGGTATTCCAGCAGAAGTTTTTACTGATATTGAGGGTAATTATAGTTTTGATATTAGATTAGCTGTAGATGGAAATACTGGTAAAGTTATTGATGAAAAGGGAACATCCACCACAATATTTTTTGATTTAGAAGGATATTCTCAAGCAAGAAAAGGATCTATTTTAGCTGGTGATAGAACACCATTAAGTAGTTTACCTATACAATTATTAAAACCTAGAAATCAAGATCTTAGAGAAGAACAAACTAAAATGGGTAGTGTTGGTACTAAAGAAGTAAAAAAAATAAAAAAACAAGTACCTAAAGATCCAAAAGCAATTTTAATTAAAAAAATCATGGAAATGGTTAAAAAAATAGGGGATAAAATGATACCTTTATTATTAGCTATGTTATATGAATTTGGAATATCTAAAATTGAAGAAGGACTAGCAGAAGGGAAGGATATGTTAGCTGATGCTAAGTGTGTTCCTAATCCTAGGCTTTTACAAATGATAAAGTTAAAAAATAAATTAACTAGACAATTAAATAATATATATAGAATAATTGATAGAGCAGTTAAATTTGTAGGTATTGCTGCTGGTTTATTATCTGCATTTAGAATTGTAATAAGAGTATTAAAATTATTACCAATACCAGTATCTTTCCCACCAGGTTTTGGTATTCCTTTATCCGTAATAAATAAAATTCAAGATATACTTGATAAAATTTCTAAAAAAATAGGACAATTTACCCAAATAACTATAGGTATATTAGCTGCTTTAATTATTTTAAGATCAATTTTAAAACTAGCTATTTCATTACTTGATCTATTAGATGAATTAATAGGAAAATGTGCTGAAGAAAGTGGAGGTGTTATTGTAGATGAAAATGGAAATTTAATTAGTTATTTATCTATACCACAAACAGAATTAGATGCTGATTTATTAAGATCTTTAGAAGAACAAGAAGAAGATGGTACACCAGGACCACCATATTTAATAAATGGTTTTATTTTAGAGGTACAAACAGATAGAAAAAATCCCGTAGGATCTTTAAAGCGTAGATACGCCGTAGCTAAAAATAAGCAAGGTGTAATTATGTTAGAGGGTGAAAAATCATTTAGCGCTAATGATCAAATATTAATAAACGAATTAAAATTTTACATACAACAAAACGACTTAAAAGCATTTTAATACAAATATATATACCCCTTTTAGGTCCCATATTTATAACAAATACAGTAATATAATGAAATTAAACGAATTAAAAAATATAGTAAAAACAGCAGTAAAAGAAGCAATTCAAGAAGAAATGAAAGAAATCTTATTAGAAGCTGTTAAAGGTAATAGACAAGTAGTTAATGAAAATCAAACATTTTCAGCACCTGTTGTACGACCAAATTTAGCACCTACTAAATCACCTAAAGAAATGAGAGATTCATATGCGAATATTTTAGGTGAAACTGCCGCTTCATTTAATAGTAATAATATAACACAACCCTTAAGAGTTACAACAACAGATACCGCTTCTCCAAATAGTCAATTACCCCAAGGTGAAGTAGGAATGGATCAAATAATGGGTTTAATGAATGTAAAATAAATAAAAATTAATATATGCCATTTGGAGCAATACAAATACCGTCTTCTGATCTTAATCCTTCAATAGCTGTTGGGATTAATTTACCTTTGGCATTACCTAGAGTTTTTGACCCCAATTACGAAACAAGGAAAGCAGTTAGAAATAATATTACAAATTATTTTTTAACTAACCCTGGAGAAAGACCAGGTAACCCAACATTTGGTGGTGGTTTAAGACTTTTTATTTTTGATCAAATCAATAATCAAACTTTTGATAATTTAAGGGAAGATTTACAAAGTAAATTTTCACTACAATTTCCAAATTGTATTGTAGAGGATATAGAAATAACAGGACAAGAAGATTATAATATTATAACTGTAAAAATTGCATACTCAATCAGTAATACGAACATAAGTGATAACTTAGAATTTACATTTAACTAATGGCATACCAAACATTTAAAAAACGAGACATAAATTATTTGAATAAAGATTTTTCTGATTTTAGAAATCAGTTAATTAATTATTCTCAAACATATTTTCCTCAAGCCTATACTGATTTTTCACCCTCTTCTCCAGGAATGATGTTTATGGAACAGGCAGCTTATGTAGGTGATGTTTTAAGTTTTTATGTAGATAATCAAGTACAAGAAAATTTTATACAATATTCAAGACAAACTCAAAATTTATTTGAGTTAGCTTATATGTATTCATATAAACCTAAAGTAACAGGTTTAGCAAACACCGATATAACAATTTATCAATTACTACCTGCAGTAGCATCCGCTAGTGCATTTGTACCAGATTGGGATTATGCTTTATATTTCCCTCAAAATTTAAGTATATCATCAACAGAAAATCAAAGTTTATCTTTTGTAACACAAGATGTAGTTGATATGACTTTTTCAAGCTCAGTATCACCTACTAATGTTACGGTAGCTCAAATATCAGGAACAGATCCAACTTATTATTTAATTAGTAAAAAAGTAAAAGCTGTTTCAGGTGCAATACAATCAACAACTTTTACCTTTGGTGATTATGCACCTTTTCCTACTGTAAATATAGATGCCGCTAATATAGCAAACATAATAGATGTTTTTGATAGTAATCAAAATGAATATTATGAAGTGGATTATTTAGGGCAAGATATGATATATGAAAGCATTAGAAATACTAATGCTAATGATCCTCAAAATTTAGTTGAAGATGATGCTCCCTATATTCTTAAATTAAGGTCAGTACAAAATAGATTTACTACAAGATTTTTAGATTCTGGATCTTTACAATTACAATTTGGATCAGGTAATAATGAAAATGTAGATGAAGAAGTAGTTCCAAATCCCTTTAATGTTGGGTTAGGTTTACCTTTTGAAGAAGATAAATTAACTACTGCTTTTAGTCCTACTAATTTTATATTTACAAATACTTATGGGCAAGCACCTTCAAATACTACTTTAACAGTTAGATATTTAACTGGTGGTGGTGTATTTTCAAATACTATTGCTAATAGCTTAACAAATATTAGTACAACGAGTGTAAGATTTATTAAACAAAATCTAAATGCTGTAACAGCTCAATATATATTTAATTCAGTACAATCAAATAATTTAAATGCAGCTAGTGGAGGTAATAATGGAGATTCAGCTGAAGAAATAAGACAAAATACTTTAAGTAGTTTTTCAACTCAATTAAGAAATGTTACTGCTGATGATTATTTAATTAGATCTTTAAGTATGCCTGCTAGATTTGGAGTAGTATCTAAAGCTTATACTTCTAAACCAAAAGCAGGTTCAAGTTCAACAGCAACTTTATGTATGTATGTTTTAAGTACTGATATTAATGGTTATTTAACAACAGCATCTACAGGTGTAAAAAATAATTTAATAACTTATCTAAATCAGCATAGAATTATAGGTGATTCTATTGAAATAAAAGACGCTTATGTAATTAATATAAAAGTTGATTTTGAAATAATAACATTACCTAATTATAATAGTAATGAAGTATTAACTCAATGTAATCAAAATGTACAACAATTTTTTAATATAAATGATTGGCAGATTAATCAACCAATTATAGTTAAAAATCTAGAATTAATTTTAAATCAAGTTGCAGGAGTACAAACAATAAAAAAAGTATTAATAACTAATGTAGCTGGAACAACTTCAGGATATTCAAAATATGGATATGATGTAGTAGGAGCAACACAAAATGGAACAATATTTCCATCACTTGACCCTAGTATATTTGAAGTTAAATACCCAGCTAATGACATAACAGGTAGAGTAGTAAACATATAATATTATGGCAAAAGGAACAGGAGGAACAACAGGAAGAACAAAAGGTGCTCAAAATATACCGGGTATTAAAAGTTCATTATCTATATTATATAATAAGGGGTCTAAATTTGCTCCAGGTGAACAAGTAGGTTTTAATACAAACTTATCTAATGAAAGTATACCTAATCCTGATAGCCCAGCATCTAGAACATTTAATAAAACAAATTTAGATTTAGAAGATGCAAGAGTTTTAGGGGGGCCTAACAGAACAGGTGATGGTGGTGATGGTTTTTATACCGTTCAAGGAGATAATTCTGACAATCCTTTGTCGGTTGGTGGAGTTCCTTTAAGAAATGATGATGGAACTTTTGTTGAAAAACAAATACATCCCTATACACCTCAAAAAACATATTTACAAGTAATGAATGGAGAAAATATTCTAGATCCAAGACCAGACGCTAATAATAACTCAAATTAAACCATGGCAATATATAAAATTTTCCCTCTACAAGATACAACATTATATTCAGCTTACCCTGGTTTGAATACCGGTTTAGATTCTATAATAGAAATAAGTAACCTAAACCCACCTACTAGTGAATCAGCAAATGTATCAAGACCTTTAATCCAATTTGATCAAAGTGATATAGAAACAGTAATTGATAATTACATACTTACAGGTAGTATGAATTTTTCAAGTAGTTTAAAAGTTTTCATAGCAGATGCTAGTGGAGTAACTATGCCTAGTGTTATACAATGTTATCCCGTATCACAATCATGGAATAATGGTACAGGGCAGTTTTTAAATAACCCACAAACAAAAAATGGTTGTTGTTGGTATAATAGATTAGCATCAGGTTCTACTGGTGGTAATTGGGGTGAGCAAGGATCATTTAATCCTTTTACAACAGCCTCATATTCTATAATACCTGGGGGTGGTACTTGGTTTACAGGTTCAGGAGATCCAACATTAGAAATGTATTCTGAACAAACCTTTAATGTTAGAACTTCAAAAGATATAGATTTAAATGTTACTGATATAGTAAAAATATGGTATACTAGTTCTAAAGCAGTAGCAGGCCCAACAGGTAGAGTTGATATAGCAAATGAAGGATTCTTACTAAAATGGTCAAGTCTTGATAGTCCTGATCCAGATGAAACAAATAATCCTGATATTGAATTTAATAATTCTTTAGCAGTACAACCTGATTATAAATCATATTCAGTAGATACTAATACAATATATCCCCCATGTTTAGAAATAAAATGGGATGATCAAAAATTTGAAACAGGAGATTTACCTGAAATAGCAACAACAGATTTATTTGTAGCACTAGATTCAAACCCAGGAGTGTTTTATAGTGAAAGTATAAATAGATTTAGACTAAATGTAAGACCTGAATTTCCTCCAAGAGTATATTATACGCGTTCAATTGATACTATTAATCATTATTTAAATAGTAGTTCACTTTATGCCATAAAAGATTTGGATACCAATGAATTTGTCGTAGATTTCGATAAGGAATTTACCAAAATAAGTTGTGATGCTAATAGTAATTATTTTGATGTTTACATGAATGGCTTGGAGCCCGAAAGATACTATCAGATATTGATACAAACAACAATTAGTGGTAGCACAATAGTAAAAAATGATGACTATTACTTTAAAGTAATTAACGGATAATGGCACAAAAATTAGATTTAAGAAAAAATGTATTTAGTAAAATAGAGTATCCCTCTGTTATTAATACTACTTTTACTGATTTAGGAGTTACTTCTATATCACAGGATATAATATCTGAAGATAATGTAGATAAATTTTTCGAAATGTATAATGAATTATTTTATGCTATACCAGCAGAAGGAGACATTAATTCTCATGAATATCTAGCTAGAACTAGTGGCGAATATATAGATTTTGATGCTAATGAAGAAGAAATAGAAGCTCTACAACAAGAAATTACTACATTAAGAGAACAATTATTAGAACAACAACAAGTAAATATTGAAGCCTTAACCGGTGAAAGATTAAACTTAAGTCAAGAAGAAAAAGATGCTATAGCACAAGGAAGTGACACTTATTCTATTGTTCCACAAGCAGCTAATGCAGGAACTGGAACTAGTGCAGCACAACCTTTAAACCCAAATAATGTAAATACTAGACCTAACCCATTAAGTGGTGGAGGTATTGGTGTTGGTGGAGGAGGAGCTACTGTTGGAGGAACAGTGTCAACAGGACCTGGTCCTGCTGGTGGTGGGGGTAATGCTTTTGCCTCAGATAGAAGATTAAAAATAAATATTAGAAAAACAGGAATATCAAAATCTGGTATCAATATTTATACTTTTAATTTTAAACAACCTGAAAAATATGGATATGGTTTATTTGAAGGTGTAATGGCACAAGAAGTACCTAATGCTACTATAAAACATCCAGATGGATATTTAATGGTAGATTATTCTAAAACAGATGTTGCATTCAAAAAGTTAACAAAAACAAATTAATGGCAGAAGAAACTACAATAAGACAAGTAAATCCAGGTACATTTACAATGCAGGAGTATAGTACAAGTGATAGTTCTTTAATA
>Ga0209634_1002363_pt1 | contig 13240 bp, 12 predicted proteins | sample LinPmetageLP40_FD_184043 | JGI IMG/M metagenome (GOLD analysis project Ga0209634, IMG submission 184043) | Marine viral communities from the Pacific Ocean - LP-40 (SPAdes) (version 2) | ecosystem: Environmental > Aquatic > Marine > Oceanic | place: Pacific Ocean | collected 2010-08-26
CCGGGGGGGAGGTGGTGATCAGCCGTGGGAGCGGCGGTGGCGAGCGGAAAGAGAGAGGGGGGGTCTGGGAGGTAGTCAAAAAAAGAGACGTAGCCAGGGAGCTCACACACGGGGTAAAAAACAAGTAATAATATAAAAAAAATCAATTTTTTAGACTAAATTAGAACTTTTTTTAGTAAATTATTAAATATAATAATTTACTAAAAATGTTATCAGTTGTTTTAGTGTATCATAATACACAAAAAAATTTACAAGAATATATTGATAACATTAATGAAGAAATTTCTATGGAAAAAGAATTAATAATTATTGATAAAAATACAAAAAATTTCAATGAATTATGTTTAGATAAAGAATTTTGGAAACTTGCAAAATATGAAAAAGTATTGGTATCAAATTTAAAATACAAAGTTAAATCAACTGATATTGAAAGTTGGTTCCAATCAAATTTTGACGGAATTAAAAGAAAAAAAGTTATCAAAGATTGTAATATTGATGGAAGATTAAGTATAAGAAACAAATTTTTAATGTTAAATATTTTAGATACTAATACTATTGATAAAAATTTATTTGAAGATATTTTCTTTTTTAACAAACTAAATGAAAAAAAAATATTAATAAATTTTTTTATTGAAGATTTACAAAATTTTCATAATTATAAACAATATTTACAAAATATAAATAAATTTTTTGATATCATTATAACATATAATTATGGAGATACTGATTTAATTAAATATAAAACTATGAAAGTTCAAAATTATAAACAAGAAATTATAAATTATTTTAATAATAATGATTATAGTAAACTTATTTTAATATCATATAATAAAATTTTAGTAACCCATAAAAATATAATTTTAACAGAGAATATAATTGACAAAATGTATGAATCTTTTGAAAATATAAATTGTGATATACTGTCTCCGGTAATTTACAAAGATTCAGAACTTATATATTTTGGAGGATTAGATTTAAAAAATAAATATTATTTTAATGAACAACATTTTAAATTTTGTAACTTAACAAAAAAAAATTCTTTATATTATAGTCAAGAAACACAAATTTTTTTTGAAGATTTTTATATATGTGATATAAAAAACTTTGATAATATAATTATTAATCATAAATATGAAAATTTAAAATTTTATTTAGATCCAGATATTCAAGTTGAAGTTAAAAATAATAATTATAAAAATAAAAATATTTTAAAACATTTTGATATTAGTTTGTTTCAAGAATATTTTTTTTTAAATAAAAAATTTATTCATTCTTTTAAATTTCAAAATTTTACAAATTTATCTTTAAATCAAAATAAAAATATATTAATTATAGAAGATGAAATTTTAGTTCCTGAATTAAATTGTGGTTCAAAATATATTTATGAATTTATAAAAACTTTATTAAAATTAAATTACAAAGTTTATTTTTTTACAAATAATTTTTGTTATAGTGACGAATGGCCGATACAAAAACTTCAAGTTGATAAATTAAGAAAGCTGGGAGTTTTTGTAAATTTACCAAATGACAATCATAAATTAAATAGTATAAAACTATTATTGAAAACAAATTATAATATGTTTGATTATATTTTTGTATCAAGGTATCATTTAATGTTAAAATATTATGATATCATAAGAAAGTATAATCCAAAATCAAAACTTATATTTCAAACCCATGATATACATTTTTTAAGAAAAGAAAGAGAACTAACTTTAAAACAAAATGAATTAGATCTAAGTTTTAAATTTAATGAATTAAATTTATTAAAAAAATGTGATTTAAGTATAATTGTAAGTGATTATGAAAAAAATTTACTAATAGATTATTATCATATAGATAAAGAAAAATTATTTTATTACCCAATTATGTTTGAATCAGAAAAAGTTATAATTTATGAATCAAAAAAATCAAAAGATATATATTTTGTTGGAAGTAATCACAAACCTAATATAGATTCCATAAATTATTTTATAGAAACTTATTTTACTTATATTTTAAAATATGATAGCACTATGATTTTACATATAATTGGACAATGTGGTAAAAGTATTACAAATCATCCAAACATAAAAATTCATGGAGTTCTTTCAGAAATAGATATGAAAAATGTAATAACAAGTTGCAGAGTATGTATAACTCCGTTGTTATATGGTGCCGGAGTGAAAGGTAAAGTATTGGATGCTTTTAATTTAGGAATACCTGTAATAAGTTCAAAAATAGGAGCAGAAGGGATAAAAAATATCAAAAACAATGAAAATATTTTTATTTTAGATGATGATATATATTATTCTAAAAAGTTTTTTGAAATTTATAATAATTATGAATTATTAAATTTAGTTTCTAAAAATTGTAAAGTATTATTTGAAAAAGAATATTCTCAAAATAATTCTGAAAAATATGTAAATTCGTTAATTCAAAAAATTGATGAAACTCCAAGATATGAAAATATTAAAATTGGAAAAATTTGTATTTTGTATGTTTGTTATAAACATAAAGATTTTCATAAAGAGTTATTAAAATATTATCAAGAGTTAAATGATAAATATCATTATGATATTTATGTTGTAAATAATAATAGTTCACAGATAATTGAATCAGAGGATAATATTTTTGTGGTTGAAGGTAATAATGAAGTTTATGATTTTTCTGGTTTAGATTCTGGTATCAAATATTTAGAAAAATATAATTTGTGTGAAAAATATGAAACTTTTATTATAACAAATGAAACTTTTAATAAAAACGGACCTTTTATATCTTTGAATAATTTAAATCATGATGTTTTTGAAGAAACAATTAAACAAAATAAAGTTTTAGGATTGGTTGATAGTTTTAATGAAACATTTAATTTAGATTATTTTAGTTTTAACTCATGGGTAAGAAGTAATTTTGTAGTAATGCCTTATCATATTTTTATGAAAATAAAAGATGAGATACTTTATTTTATACCAAAAAATTTTTCAAATATTGTATGTGATACAAAATTATTAAATTTGATTGATACTCATTTAAGTCATGAAAGATATAATTTAACATCAAAAACAAAAAAAATAAAAATATGTTGTATATTTAATGAATATCACCTTACACATGTATTAAGAAAAAATGGAATTTTGATAACGGATATTAGAAATTTTTGATTTACTAATTTTAATACAAAATGTATTAAAATGAAATTAGAAGAAAGAATTTTTAGATTAGAAAAGTTCTTTAAACCAAATATAGAAGGTAATATTACTTTAAAAAAGTTTGAAGGATTTTATGAAGATCTTTGGATGGATAAAAAATTTAATTTAAAATTTAAATCAAATAGAGATATTACAAAAATAGAAATACATTATTTTAATCCATCTTCTAAATCTGGAGATTTAAGTTTGGTTGTAAATAATGTTAAATCAAAAAATATAACTTTTATAACAACAATTCAAGAAAGAGGAGTTATAAAAGATAGTTGTACTATTGAAAAAGATAGTATTAATACTCTATGTCTATCTACAACAGTATCTTCTAAAGTTGATGGAGATATTAGAGATTTGACTTTAATATTAGAAAAAATAGTTTTTTATTAAGTTAAAAATGATAGATAAAGTTTTTTATATAAATTTAGAACATAGAACTGATAGGAAAGAATCTGTTTTAAAAGAATTAAAAAAAATAGGTATCATTGATGAGAAAATTGAAAGAATTGATGCTGTGAAGACAAATCCTGGATGGATTGGATGTTCTTTATCACATATTAAAACTCTTGAAAATGCTATAGAAAATGATTATGAAACAGTTATGATTGTTGAAGATGATATAATATTTAATGATGATATTGATAAAAAAAAGTTTAATGAATTAATAGAAAATTTAGAAAAAGATTTTCCAAATTTTGATATTTGTAGTTTAACTTGTTCTGTTTATGGTAAAAAAGTATCTAAATTGAATAGTTATTTATCTAAAGCTATAAATATTAAAACTGTAACAGGGATTATTATTAAAAAAAAATTTTATAAAAAACTACATGAAAAATTTTCTAAATGTGCAGAAATGTTAAAAAAAGGACAACCATATTCTTATTGGGCTATAGATGAAAGATGGAAAGAATTACAAGGTGAAGATAGTGAATTTTATCTATTTGATCCTATTTTAGCTAAACAACAAGCTGGATATAGTGATATTATGAAAAAAAATATAAATTATAATTTTTAAAATTTATAAAAGTTTAACTTTTATTTTTTCAGTATTATTTGTTAAATTTTCTCTTTCTAAAATTTCATATTTTAAATTATTTAATCCAGATTGAAATATAAGTTCTTTTTTTTGTTCTTTATTTAGTCTAATATATTTAAAATGATATTTATCCAAATTACTTTTCCAATTCGAAGGATCTCTATCATAAATATCATAAAATCTTAAAAGGTATTGAGGGTCAAACCCTCCGGGTTGTTTCATAATTGGTATTTTTTTATATCCAAAAAATTCTGATCTATGTTTTAAAGCGTCATCTTCAGAACCCCATCCCCAAATATCATTAGGGAAACCGTTAATTTCATGGATTGTACTATTTTTTATTTTAATAAGTCCCCCAAGAGTATTGACATGTGAAAATATTGAAATTATACTTTTATCATTAATTTCTTTAGAAAATAATTCAGATATACATTTTCTAGTTGGATTTATATCAATATCATTAGTTATAAAATATTCCGTTTTATTTTTATATTCTGTAAAACCTACATTTAAAGTTGCTCCTCTATTAAATAAGTTATTCTCATCTTGTTCAACAATAACAATTTTAGTTTTTGGTAATAATTCATTAATTAACGGAGAAGAATTTTTTATAAAATAATTTAAATGTTTTTCTCTATTTCTGTATGGTATAACAATAACATTATCTGACATTTTTATAATCAAATAATATATTTTATCATTCTTTTATCTTCTATATTATCTTTAAAATTTTTATTATACCATTCTTTTGTATATTTATTTGGAATACAGTTTTTATGAAAACCTATATTATATTTACCATTCCTTTCTCTTTTCTCTAGCATACTTCTATAATCTAAAGTCATGAAATGAGCTAAAATCATAGGGGTATTATTAGATAATTTTTTATCAATTACAAAACAAGGTCCTTGATATCCTGGTTTATTTAAGATTTCTATAGTTTCATTATAAACATTTTTACATAAATAATTTTTATTAACTGTTTTATGAACATGAATATTTTCTTTAGTTATAAATTTAGGTCTAACAAAAGATTTTATATAATTATTCCAATGATTACCATATTCTTCTCTCATAGTAAATTGTTCAAATATATGTTTAGTTAAATCATAATTTTCCTTTTTTGATGTTCCATAACAAACCCAGTTTATAATGATAGTTGAAACATTTTCTTCAAATGTTGATAAAAATTCTTTAATAGTTTTATTAACTCTAATATCTAAAAATTCATCTCCATCTATTAATAAAATCCAATCTAAATCTTTATTATTAGTTACACAATCACAATAAAGATTAAATTGATTTGCTCTAGGATTTTTATCTTCTTTAATAATAATATTTTCATAAAATATATTATTTTCTTTTAATTGATTTTCTATACTTGGATTAGACATATTATCGTAAATAAAAATTTTATCAAACCCTAAATTTTTATAATGATTGATCCAATCAAGAATAGTTTTTTGTTCATTTTTAATTCTTGCACATACTCCTATTTTCATTTTAATAATAATTTATTATAAATAATGTCAAAAATAAATATTTTATTTTTTGGAAATTGTCAAACTGGTAGTATAAAACATATTTTAAATTTGGACGAAAATAAATATAATATACATAATATTGTTTGTCATTCAACTGATATAAAAAAGGATAATTTTTTTGAAATTATAATAAAATGTGATATAATTATCACACAACCTATTTCTGATAATTATAGAGAAAAAGATTATTTAAATACAAATTTTATAATTAAAAATATAAAAAAAGAATGTAAATTAATAATATTTCCTTCTTGCTATTTTACATTTTATTATCCAGATTTGAAATATTTCAAATATAATAATAAATTACTACGTGAACCTTTAGATTATCACTACGATTTTATGATTCAATGTTATAAAAAAAATATAAGTATAGAAAATTATATTTCTAATTTTATAAATAATAAAAATTTAGTTTCAATTAAAGAATTAGAAAATAATGCTTTAGAAAGTTTATCTAAATTAAAGAACAAGTTTTTTGAAGATACGAAAAAATACAAATTAAATGATAATATCATTATAATACCTATTCATAACTATATAGAAGAAAATTATAAGAAAAAATTATTATTTTACTCTATGAATCATCCAACAAAATATTTATTACAATATATTACAGAAATCATAATTTTAAATTTGAAAATTGAAAATACTATGAACTATAATATTTGCCCTCTAGGTAATACTAAATGTATATTATATAAATGTATACAAAATGTTGTTGATTTTGATTTAAATGGTTGTAATATTTTAACAAATAATTTAAATAGTATATTCGAAATTACAAAATTATATTATGATACATATGAAAAATATAAATTATAATCATCTCCATTTTTCATAATATTTTCAACTTTGTTATATAAATTTTCATCAATTTTCTTTTTATCATTTTTATTTTTATGAATTGATTTTAATTCAATAGATTTTTTAAATTTTTTGTTAAGTAATAAATTTAATTTTTTTATATCTTCTTCAAAATTTTCTAATTTTCCAATAAATGAAAGATTTTCCATATCTTTATTTTTAAAGTAAAAAGTCATAACATTCCCTCTTTTAACACAGTATTCTTTTAATTCTTTGTCTGAAAGTTCTAGTATATTTTTTTTATTGTATAAATGTTTATCAAAATATTCATAATGACTGATTGTTCTATCTGTTGGATTTCTCAAAAATGTAATTTTAATTGCATTTTCTTCATTTATTTCTTCTATTTGATTATATCTAATATGGCATAAAATTACTTTTATATTTTTAATAAATTCAATTGAATATGTTTTTTTAAAAATTTCATATTCTTTTTTTGAAGTAAGATTTATATTTTTGTTATTTATACAAGGACAATAAATTTGTGATTTATCGTAAATGTGACAAAAGTAATCAAAAAGTATTTTTCTGATACTAGTTCCACCACATTTTGGAATATGGTAAAATATGAAATCAGGTTCTAACATTTTATATTAAAATGGTTTTTTTGTTGTTTCTTTTAATATTTTTTGAAGTTTTTTAAACTCATCCGGACTCATATTTTTATATCCAATTTTACAAACCAAAGAATATGCTTCTTTTCTAGGGTTTTCTGGTAGAGGTTCTGGTTCTTTTTTTTTCCACAACTTACCAAAAAAAGAAAACATCTTTATTTAATAAATTAACATAATTTATTCAATTTTTTTTAGTATTACTAAAAAAAATTGATTTATTTTTTTACTTTTTAGTTTAATAATAGGTTCCTCATTGGAAACAATCATGGAGGTGGAGGATCTTCAACAACAGTTGGCTGACTGTCAAAAACAGTTGACTGACAGTCAAAAACAGTTGGCTGACAGTCAAAAACAGTCGGCTGAACTCAAAAACCTGTTACTCAGGGCACAGGATGACCTGATTAACAAAAACTTGTTATTGGCGACGCTTCAAGATGAATCGAGGGCGGTTAAAGATCAATTGTCTTCTTTAAAAGAAGATTATGAATCGTTCCAGTTTTTTGTGGCACAAGGTCATTTTGAAGATTCAGGTGACCAAACAGCTTTTAACAGCGCAGCTAATGAAGAGGCTGAAAAAGTTAAAGAATTAAAAAAAGAGTACAACGAGTTGGTAGATGAATATAAAACTCTGTTAGCTTCAGCTCCTAAAAATCAAGAGGCTATTGTTGAGTCTTCTGAGGAAGTTTCTCCTGTAAAAGACCAGGTAAAGCCATCTTATGCGGCAAAAGCTGATGCTGCTAAGGTTCTTCCAGAACCTGTTGTAAATTCCGACTCTCCTGAATACAACATGTTAAAAACAGAACACAAAATAAGTGTTCTTGAATGGGATCATTACTTCAAAAAACATTATCAACGTCATCATGATCAACCAGGAACATGGAGAAAAGGGATTGGAGCAGGAATTCTGTGCAAATATGCCTATTTGTTCTTTAATGGGGTAGATTCGATTATCAGAAAAAATCCAGGTATTTTTGTAAAGCATACCTTTACATATTATTCAGATAAAGATAATACCCGGATTACGAAAGATGAGTTTTTTCAAACTATCTTTCCTAAATGGCAAAATAATGATGATATGTCGTCTTTTAAGATAGTTTCCAAGGTACAGTCTGGTAAAGAAGAAGAAGCTCGAGAAACACTTCAATATGCTGTAACCCTTTTTTTGAAGAAGGTTGATAACCAGTATAATAAAGATCACGGGTATACAGTTAATTTCCCAGAACTAGAGGAAGAACCTAGTTCTGACGAGGAACTATAAATAGTTCCTCAACCTTAAAAACATATGATTCTTTATGAATCATAAAGAATTAAAAATCGTCATCATCATCGCTATCGTTTCCAAATTTTCTATAACTACCTACTACATCTCTTTCATAAAAATTAGTTTTTTGAGATAAATTTATATCTTCCATCCATTTAAGTTCAACAGTAGTATTGTAAATTTTAGGAATACCACATAAAACACAAATTTGGTCAGCAAGTGTTTCAATATATCCTTCCAAATTTTTTATTGTCATACCAGAATCAATATCAGATTGTTCACTTATAATTGGTTTAGATAAAAGATATGATGCATGTTGTTTTTCAACTTCTACCCCAGATTTAATTATATCAATAGCTTGTTGGTGTTCTTCTGGTTTTAATGATCTTTTTGCTTCACTTGCTTTTTCATCTCTATGTATACTTTCATCTTTAGAAATTTGTTCGTTCGATTCAATAAAATCTTGGAATATATTTAGTTTACGAATATAAAATATAATAGCAAATAATGAAACAAAAAATACACCTTCTCCAACAGCACAGGCTACATTTCTTAAAGCTTTACTTTCGTTAGATAAAGTAGCATACTTTTTGATCCATAAACCTTTATTTTTAACACATTCTAAATTTTCACACATTTCTATCATTTGTTGATGTTCTTCTTTAGGAATAATTGTTAAAGCTGCTTTGCTATAAGTTTCGGCATGCGTATTTTCTATTTTTAATTGCATACTTAAATAAAAAACTTTAGGCCAATTTTCTTCTTCAATAGCTTCTTTTAAAAAAATGATAATATCTTCTGAAATTAATCCATCACCTATTAAAAAAAATCCAAAAATACCTTTTAATAATTCTTTAACACGTGTTGGTGCTTCTAAATAATCTTTTTTATCTTGGATAAATTTAAATTCTTTAGCTGACCAGTCACATGCTTCTTGTTTATTATAAAAATCCCAAGAAATTGGATCTTTTTCTGTTTTCAAAATATATTTTTCCATTTTATTGAAATTAATTTTTTTCTAAATTTAAAAAAATATTTTCAAATTCAAAAAATAATTTTTTTGAATTTTTTAATAAAAATAAAAAAATTAAATTATTTTTTATTGAATTCATCAGCAAATTTAAAAGCGTCTTTATTATTTTTTACAACTTTGAATGGTCTTTTTGAAGGATATACTTTTACAATTGAACTAGCCATATTATGTATTGAGGTATAAGAGGTAATTATAATTGTAGATATAATATTTTTTTCAGCTAAATCTTTAGTACTCATAAATAATGGTAAATTTTCCCAAATAATTCTTGGGCTGTATGTTTTTAAACTTCTGGTATCAATAATCAAGGTAAATTTATGATTTTCTAAATAATTTTTATAAGTTTTAAAAACTTCATTTATTTCATTTTTTGTATAATTTAAGTTTTCAGTTTTAACTATAACAAATAATATTTTATATAGTTTATTTGATGATTCTTTTAGTTTAAAACTTATTTTTTCATCCATTTTAAGTAAATTTTTTTTAAATCAAATTAAATTCTGGATTAAAAAAAATATCTAATATTGAACTAAAATTTTTTTTTTCAATAAAAAAATTATCATTACTTTCTAATATTTCTTTTAAATTATTGAAATTTTCTTCTAAAGTTAAATTTAAATTTAAATCAACATGTCTATTATTTAAACTTATTACAAGTTCTTTCTTTTTTTTCAAATTATAATTTACTTTTTCTAATAATTTGAAAGGTTCTCTGTTATAAAAATTTTGTTTTTTTTTAGACAATTCCTCAAATTCTGCACATGTAAAAATATGTGATATGCCATTGTTAAAATTAATTATTATATCGTCAATATTATATTTGTAAACATTATTATAAGATATATCAACAAAATCTTGGTCATCATCTGTATTATTACCCACAGGTAAATCAAAAAGTAAATGATTAATTATATATTTATTTTTTTTGTAAATTTTTTTTAAATATACATCCAATGAGATTTCTTTGATTTTTTCTATTATATTTTTTTGATTTTTGATGGATATAATATCAGAACTAAAGATAGGTATACCCAACATATAACATCTTATATTTTCTGGTATAATAGATAATATCCAAATATTTTCATTATTATAAACAATTTTTTTATTTTCAATTATTTCTGGCATAAATGTATTATCAAATTCTAATAGATTTATATAATCTTTATAAATTACATTTAATGGAAATGAATAAAATAAAGTTTTTGTAATTAAATTTAATTTTTCAAAAATATATTTTTTATAAATTTTTGTATAAGTATTTAAATTTTTTAATCTTTGATATAAAATTTTAATATTATCTTTTAAATATAAGTTATAAACAATTTTATTGTTTTTAAAATAAGTATCTATATACATATCAATATTAAATAAAGTTATATTTTCATTATCTATATACAAACTCCAAGTAGGGGTCCAATTATTATCTTCAAAAGGTAAATTATAATGTATTACACAATTTTGGTCATAATAATTTTTATATTTATCGCTAAATTTATAAAAATACTCTTTAATATTATTATCTGATAAATTTAAAAAATTATTATTAATATTTTTTAATAAACTAATAACAATACATTTAAAACAATTTTTTATAGATATATTTTTTCCTAAATCATAATTTTTAATTCCTAATTTTTCTTCATAATAATTTATATGATAAAATAAAAAATCAAAAATAATTTTTGATTCATTTAATTTTTTCAAAATAATATATTGATTACTATAGAGTAAAAATTTCATATTAACATAAAATCTCCAAATAAAACCAAATGTTATATTTGTTATTAATTTACTTTTTAATAAATTAATTTTAATTATATCACAAGGTTTATAAACTAATTCTAAATTACCATAGATAAATGTTTCTTCAAAAAGTGTTAAAGACATTTTTCTTTTTAAATAAAATATGTTTAATAAATTTCTTATTTCGGTAATTTTTACAATTATGATACTTAATATTATATTTATTTACCTTGCTTTTATAAAAGGTGATAAAATAACCAGACAAGCAAGTCCACCTCAAAGCAGAAGTCCAACACCTACAAATCAATTAGAAGATCCTTTTAGTGAGTTAGATAAAGCTATTTATCCAAACGCCGATGGAATAGATTCTTCTTCATGTGTTCTTTACACCCATGAAGAAAATACTAGTAATAAATCTATAATTGGAAAAAATTCAAGGTCAATGACTACAAATAATGTTTTTCCTTATGTTTTAAATAATAAGGCTCACAGTTATTATGACGGAGATTGTTATGATGAAGATCAATTATTTGCTAAATATGTTACACATACATGTCAAGGCGGAACAACTGGTAGTATAATTAAAAATAGATGTTATTCACAAACAGGTAGAGTTATTTCTTTTGGCGAATCTGAAAACTTTACAAATAGATGTAATGATAATAAATGTGACGGAAACATAGGTTATTTAAGTTTTAATTTTAATTTAACTAATGATAATAGTTTTAAAGATTTACTTGTTATAGATAAATCTTCAAAAATTTTATCTATAACAGGTGTATGTTTACCACAAGATGTACTCAACGATGCCAATAATGGTATAAACAAAATATTTAATGACGACAAGTTATCACAATATTATAATTTTGTTAGACAGGATATTACACCTTCTAAAATACCTGACGAGTATCCAATAACTTATAGTATGACTTCTACAACAAATAATGATTTTAAATCTAAATTAAAATTAACTAGATACAATTATGGAGTCAGTGGTACTGATTTTGGGGTTTGTGAGAACGGATTATATGGAAGTATAATATTCAGACCATTGAATATGTATTTAACGATAGGTACTAGTTATATTGATGAACAAAAAACAAAACAAAAAACATTATATAATATTACAGGTGTATCAACAGTAAATTTAGTATTAAAAAAATACGATGAAACAAAACCAGAAGAATCTATTGTATGGATGTTTATGCCAAGTATAGATTTTTTTAATAATTTAATACCAACCACTACAAGATGTAGTTATTATTATCATTCACCACAAGAATGTATAGGAAATGACGAAACCGGAACATGTATTTCTGGAACTTTAAGAGATCCTAAAACAAGTGATAATAGTTTTGTTATACCAGATGATACATCTCATCAAACACCAGTTATTAAAAATATCAATTGTGATAATAGTTTTATGAGGGAACAAGTTAATATTGGTACAACAGTTATACAAAGTAATTATATAAATAACACATGGTTAGTAGAAGATGATTTTTATATGACAGATGATCAAAGTAATTTTTATGATAACGCTAAATATAAAAAATTTAATACTATTACAAACGGTGCGGGTTCTAGAAGAGTTCGAACTAAAAGGGGAACATATAATACAAGAGGTGTTAGTCAAGACCCAGTTATAAAATCTTTCCCATATTATACGCCATTATATGATTGGAATACTGATGATAGTACTGATTCAGACTCTGATGATGATATTCCAATACCACCAGGTACAACAAATTTACAGTTTGTCATAACAGGCGGAACAAATATAAATCCTATATTTAAACCTTATATAGCTTCTGATGATCATATTTATTGTATAAAAAACAGTAACGGAGATATAAAAACAGTAAATGATTATATTATATATCCAAAAATAGGATATCAATCTTTAACGGGGGGGTTGTTAAGTAATGTAGATTTTTGGATATATAATATAATCATTTAC
>Ga0209634_1002364_pt1 | contig 13240 bp, 14 predicted proteins | sample LinPmetageLP40_FD_184043 | JGI IMG/M metagenome (GOLD analysis project Ga0209634, IMG submission 184043) | Marine viral communities from the Pacific Ocean - LP-40 (SPAdes) (version 2) | ecosystem: Environmental > Aquatic > Marine > Oceanic | place: Pacific Ocean | collected 2010-08-26
CTAATTGATTTAATCCTTTAATAAAATCATTATCTGTATTAAATTTATTTTTAAGAAAAGGTATAAAAGTTTTACATTTATCAAATTCATCAAATAAAATAAATATAATTTTATCTTATATTAAAAAATTTTCCCTCATATAATTTATATAATTTGATCTAGTAAGAAAACTACGATTAAATTCATAAAAATTATCATCCATTAATAAATAATCCATAGCTTCATCATCATGAATATCATGAAAGGCATCATAATATATTGATCTCTCATCATAATATAAATGATGTGTTAATCTTAAATAATCAGATGGAAGTGTATAATCTTTATCATCATCAATAAACATATTTGGAAACCCCCTGTCATATTCTTTTTCATCAATAAAAAATTGATACCAACTTGGATATCTAAAAACGTGATTTCTATAGCAAATAATATTTTCAGCACCATAAAAAATAAAGCCTGCATATTTTAGATTTGTTGTATCCCAGGCTTTATAAGTATGTCGTCCATCTTCTAAGAATAGATCCTTAGTATTAATATCCTGATTAAAATTGCTCGCAAATCCAAACATCATTGTCATATCAGTAACATTACTAACATTCCAATTTCCAATATTTTGATTAAAATTACTAGCTAATGTAAACATTTTTTTCATATTGACAACATTTCTAGTATCCCAATTACCAATATTTTGATTGAAATTAGTACAAAAGAAAAATGTTTTTTCCATATTAACAACATTTCTAACATTCCAGGCATCATATTTTTTTCTTATTCTATTAATATTAATTTTTTTGGTTCTTATATCCTGATTAAAATTATGACACATAGAAAAAATTCCAGATAAATCTCTAACTTTTGAAATGTTCCAATTATTTATATTTCCATTAAAAATATTACAACCATTAAACATATAAGACATTGATTCTATATTTGATGTATTCCATGCAATATATGATAATCCATATGTATTTATTTGTTTTGTATTTAGATTTTGATTAAATTTTTTACAATTATAAAACATCCTATTTGTATTTTTAACTTTTGAGATATTCCAATTACCAATATCTTGATTAAATTCTTTACAGTTTTCAAACATAGATTCCATATTAATTACATTTTTTGTATTCCAATTTTGAATGTTATCATTAAATTGTTCACAATTTCTAAATAAATTGGACATTTCAGTTATTCTATCTGTTACCCACAATGAAATATGATCATATCTAAAAAGACATTCTTCACGATTATTTATCCATAAATTAATTGCTTCTTTTAAACTTTGATTTGATCTAAAAGGTATTTTTAATTTATAATAGGCAGTTTTATGTATTACTCCTAATGGTAATTCTAATCTATTTAATATTAATAATTTTTCTAATATTAATTCTTTTTCACGAGGAGATGCATTTTGATAATCTTCTTTTAATTTTCTATATTCAATTAAATTTTGTTCGGAACCACCTTTAAGATTTAAGTATTTATCTTTGTATTTAAAATATTTATCTTTATAATAAGTATTCATTATATATATAATTATAATATTTAATATTTATTAATAGGTTTATAATCATTACAATAAAAATTATTTAAATTTCTTTTTTTATTTTCTTTTAATATTTTTCTTACTTTTTTAGTAACTTCTTCAGGAACACTGTCGGGACAATATTGAATAGCAGTTGTTACAATTTGAAATTCCGCATCCGCAAATAATTTTTTTCTTTCTAATTTTTTATCTTCTAATTCTTTTACGAGACCCCCATGTCTACCTTCTATAACTTGAACATATGTGGCTGTAGCTACACCTAAAGCTTTTGGAAATTCAATACCTGCTTTTGAAGCTATACATAAGTAAGATGCACCCATTCCTTTATATAAATATAAATCTTGTTCCGTAGCTGCTTGTAATTGTCTGTCTCTTTTCTTTAATCCAAATTTTAAGTTATATATGAATAAAATTATTACTATTGATATTATTATTATTATGCCCATTTTTTTTTTCTTTTTATATTATTAGATATATTTTATTTTTTTTTTTTTTTTTTTTTTTTTTTTTGGGTGGCAAATTATCTAAGCCAATTAAATACTTGAATAGATTTACAACTACAATAACCCATAACACCATAAGGTTTTTCTAATATTACAATATGTTGTTTTTTATAATTTTATTAAAATATTTATTCTTATAATAATCATCTATTATTATTGTTATTTTTTGTTTGATCAAAAATAGTATCATAATTATTGTAAATATAAATTAAATTATCTTTACCATTTAATTTTTTTTTTAAAATCCTAGTTGCTTCTTTAGCAATTTCAGGAATACTTTCAGGACAAATATTGTAAGCTTCTATTAAGATATACGTTTGAATACATGTTCTAAATTTACCTTTTTCTACATTTTCTACATTTAAACCATCTATTGAATCATTATGATTTTTTTTTATAAGGTCAACAAAATTGTCTGTAACTGTTTTAAGTGCCAATTGATATATAAAATTAGTTTTTTTTACTTCACTTACAAAACCATATATACCATTAAAAAAATCTAAATTTTTTATCATAGCATTAGCATTACATAAGTCAGATGCACACGTCATCCTATATGAAGATAAATCTTGTTCCGTAGCTGGTTTTAAATCTTTTTTGTTTATGTCTCTTTTTTTTAATCCAAATTTTAAGTTATATATGAATAAAATTATTACTATTGATATTATTATTATGCCCATTTTTTTCTTTTTATATTATTAGATATATTTTATTTTTTATTTGGGTGGCAAATTATCTAAGCCAATTAAATGCTTGAATAGATTTACAACTACAATAACCCATAACACCATAAGGTTTTTCTAATATTACAATATGTTGTTTTTTATAATTTGGATCACATTTTGATTTATCCCATAATTTAGCATATTTTTTAATAGTAACTTGATATCCATATGTAAAACCTAATTCAAATCTAATTGGGATATTAAATTTATATTTGGCTTTACATAAAGGACAATCTTTATTCCATAATTTAGCACATTCATGATGAATTTTATGGCTACATTCATAAGGAAATGATTTTTTTGAAATATTTTCTAAACAAATACAACATTTACTCATTTTTTTTTATGATTAAATGTTTATTTACTTAAATAGATTATTTTGAAATATCTTCAAAAAATATTTTTAATTTAAATAAAGATAATAAAAAAAAGATTAAACTTATTATTAAAACAATAGATATAATAACAATTAAAAAAATAATACCTGAATGTAATCCATTTTCCTCATTATTTATATTTTCTAATTTATTATCTAAACAGATATCTTTATCAATCCATTTTGATTTTTCCATTTCATCATATATTTGATCAATAATATTTATTGTTTTTGACCAATTATCTGAATCTTTTTTTTTTGCTTTATAACTTAATTCAATCTCTTCTGGAATATTATTTGAATTATTTAAAGATATTTGTAATGTTATTTTTCCTAAAGTTCTATCATATTCAACATCAACATCTGATATCCATTCATATTTTATTTTATATAAAAGTTCATCATTACCATAAAAATTATATATTTTAGGAAAATAATTAATAATTTCAGATGTAGTATTAAATATATCTAAATTTGAATCTATATCCTTAAAATATGAATATGATAATTTTGGATCTTTATTACAATAAATATTTTTTTCTATTTTATAGGAATCATTTAAGTAAGGTAAATTATCGAAATTATCAATCTTCCAGACTAAATCATTATTTTTTATGTTATCCACATATTCTCTATATTTTATTAATGAATCAGGATAATTTTTAAATTTATAAATAATAACTTTTCTAAAATAACTTTGGATTGATTGTTTTTTTATTTTAAATTCATCAAATAAAATTTTATCTTCTAAATTATTATCAATCCAATCAAATAATTCATAAGAAGCAATACTATAATTATCTTTAAAGTAAGAATTATTTATTGGATGTTGATATTCAACTTTAGTAATATCATTTGATTTTACATTATTAAATTGTAAAAAAATAAATAATAAAATATAATTAATCATTAAATTACATTAAATAAATATCTTTTATATAATTTAACCCCTCTATAAATTAATATTTTATTTATAATAATATTATGACTAATAATAAAATTATTTCAAATAATTTAGATTTTATAGATTCAAAAAATAAACATTATAATAAATTACAAAATATTGTTAAACTTTCAAATTTAAATTATAATTGTTTACAATCAAAAGAAATAATAAATAGATATAAAGCAGCAGATATGATTATTTCATGTTTTGATTCTAATAAAGAAATTAGAAAAACTAATGATTTTAAATTATTAGTTTTAGAGTTTAAAAATGAGATAGAATTTTTTGAATCCAATTTAATACCAAGAAATGAAGAAGAAGGGAAAATAAAATATAATTTTACACATGAATCATTATTGTCTTATTTAGAAATAGAAAAAACAGAACATGAACCAACAGATACTAATTATTTATATTATGCAAATCAATTAAGATTTAATGGATCAATATCATTATTCGATAATGATGAATTATTTATTAGGGGTGTTGGAGGAAATTTTAATACTATGACAGAACATTATAAAGATTTTATTCATACAGATGAATTATTTCCTATTGACAGAGAAAATAATGAAATATATATTCAGCATTTATGGTATAAATTTTATTATAAATCATTAATGATTCATTTAGGTTTTTTAACAGAAAATCAATATATGAGTTCTAGTTTTACTGGAAATTATAAGGGAATATTTAAATTATTAAATTATGGTGGTAGTCAGGCTTTAACAAATAAGTTTCGCGATAAAGGTAATCCTGGATTAGGTTTAATATATACAACAGATTTATTTAATTGGGTAGATACAGAAATTGATTTTGGAATTAATACATGTTCGAATGATAGTTTTAAAAATTTTAGTTCTAATGGAATAAAAACATTTGTTTATACTACCTTAAGAAAAAATAAAAAATCATATAGTTTAGCTTATTTTAATGATGCTAACATAAAAAATTCTAATTATACAACAAAAAATGGTATTTCTTATAGATATGAAAATGCAAGAGAAGATACTGATATATCTCCAATCATAAATTTTGGTTTAGATTTTGATAAGTTTGATAATCAAGATTTTTTTAGAAGATCTTATATGTTAGGTTTAAAATGGTTGGATGTATTAAGAGAAGGAAATAGTCTTTCTATTGGTCTAGGAAGACAACCCAATAATAAAAGACCTAGTCATGAAAATATGCAAACAAATAGATATTTTGAAATATTTTATAAAATAAAATTATCAAAGTATTTTAATGTAATACCTCAATTTTTTGTTTTTCAGCCTCAATTTGATGCTGATAATGTACGAAATAAAAATATGACATCATTTTATGGTTTAAAAACTGAATTTAAATTTTAGATAAATTGTCTAAAAGTTAATGAATATCTAGGCAATATTTTTGTTATATCTTTTTTAATACTATGACAAAAATACTGTTGAACACATCCAGACATTATAAATAATGAATTATCTTCCAAATTAAATGTTTTATTATAATGTTCCTTATCTTTATTTCTTTTACAAGTATTTTTAAATGTTCTTTCTAAAATAAATTCTCTTGTTTCTCCAAAAGATAAAAGGGCGATTGTTGGTTTTTTTCCAAAAGAAAATTTATTATCTTGATGAGGAGCAATAAAGTTATCACCATTCTGATAATAATTAATTAATAAACTATTAAATTTTGGTTGTTGAATTGATTTGTGATTAAGTAAATATTTAGTAATATTATTTTCTAGATCTTCTTGTAATTTTGTTAGAAAAGGTGTATAATTATGTGATTGCCATTTATCATGTTGAACTTGCCATTTATTACAAAATGGTTGATTATCTTTTTGATACCATTTTTGTTTTCTCTGTATTTTTGTACCATCATATGTTAAACTTTCTTTCCATTCATCTATATTGTCTAATTCAGTTTTAATACTAGTTACCTCGTCAGATGTAAAAAAATTTGGTATATAGGTTAGAACCGATATATCATTATTATCTTCTTTAATTATTGTATTAATCATTTTAATGATAAATTTAATTATATAAATCTAATTAAATTATTTTTTTTCAATATTTTTGAAAAGATATTAAAAAAGAGAATTAGTATTTCATTTAAATGTCAGTAGAATTATTTTATTTATTAAAAAAATTGTCAAGATATCCACCTGTTATGGATATTATTGATTTTTATATGGTAGATATTGATAGGGTAATATTAAGTAATCAAATAATAAGTTTAAAATCAAAATCTATTCAATTATCATACAATAAATATACAGATAACAATATTTATCTTTTAGTAAATAGTTTACCATGGAGTGATTTAGAATATTTATATTTAACATCTAATAGATTAACCTCAATATATTTATTAGCAAAAAAATTAAAAAAAACAAATATTAAATCAATTACTTTATGTGATAATATGATTGAAGATATTAGCCCATTGCATTTTTTTAAAAATACAAAATTAGAATCAATTACATTTGCTAAAAATAAAATAAAAAATATTGATCCATTAGTAGATTTATTACCTAAAAGTAATTTAAAGAATATCATTTTAGCTAATAATAAAATTGAGAATATAACAAAATTATTAGATGTAATTCCTAAAAGTAAATTAGAAAAATTATTTATATCTGCTTCCAATACAACATTATATGATAAACAAAAAATTTCAAATGGTATCAAAAATATAAATAATAAATTAGTTAAAATTGTTTTATATGTAAATTATGGGGGATAGATTTATCACCCACAAAAGATATTTAAATATATTTAAATATTAAATAAGAATGACAGCCGAAATACCAAGATTACCCTTTGTTGGGGACAACGAAGTTATTCAAGTATCATGTTTTTCTTTGCTTGTAACAATATTATATACTTTGTTAATAAATAAATTTAATAAAAAAATAAATATTATAAAATTATATTATTTTTTTGATTTAAAAAATTTTATTATAACATTAATTCTTAGTATATTTATTGTAGGAATATTTTATATTTTGGATAAAAATTTAGATAAAAGCAATTGGGATTTTTTAGGATATAGTGAATCAAAAGATGATATTCCTGCATCTGAATCCAGTTCGGAAAGTAAACATGATAATGATTTTATAAAAAGAAAATTTAATGCTCATTCAAGTGTTTCTCATTGTACAGTAGGTATTTATATTTTATTAAATATAAATCGTATGAGTAAAATTTATTATTCCTCAATATTATTTGGTATATTACTAATTATATTAGGATTAGTATCATACTCCAGGTGGTCTTCATCAAAAAAATTAGCAAAAAAGATTGATCATCTATTTATGGAAGCTCATATTAATGGTTTAATAGTAATATTTTTATCAATATTATTTCCAAAATTAGAGAAAATATTTGTATTATCATGTATTGGGCTAATTATTTATAGATACTTTACTTATGATACTACATATCATTTAACAATTAGATCATATTTTTTATTATTATTAATTTTCATTACAACTTATCAGTTCAAAAGTAGTGGTAATATAAATATATTAATTTATGCATGTATTTTAACATTAGGGGGTTTAATACCAAAAATAGCAGATACTACTAAAAATTTTAAATATGGAACTGCATTATTTCATTTTATGGAATCATTCGGATTTATTATGTTTTATTTTTGGGCTAAAACAATAAACAATAAATAATAAATATTTTTATTCCATTATTATTATACCTCCTGCTAATAAAATTAATAGAATAATAATAATAACAATTATTATTATTTTTTTCCTTTCATGAGAATTATTATTTGGATTTGGATTTGGATTTGGATTTGGATTTGGATTATTTGGATTATTTGGATTATTTGGTTTATTAGGATTATTATTAGGATTAGTTTCACTTGGATTTGATATACCACAATTGTTTCTAATAGTTGGATCAGTTATATTGCCACTAGCATTTATATTAATATCTTTTATAATACAATTAGTAGTTTTACAAGGTCTATTTTGAGCCATTTCTAAAGTTAAATAAGCAGATTTATTATCAGTACATCCTTCATACCAACATACATATGGGCCTACTATATCTTGATCAATTTCTGATTTTAATTCTTTTATATTTTTTGGAGGATTATAACATTTACAATTAGGTTGGTTTGAATTTAATAATGTACAACTATTTTGAAGCGCTTGATCACAAGTAGCTCGTCCTGCTACTAATTCTTGATTACAAAATTGTTGACATATTTTACCAGCATAATTTTTACCATTATCTTCTTCACAATATTTTTTTAAATATTCTCTGCAACCTTCCTTTGTATTATCTCTATAATTAGGATCGCATGTTAAATCACCTATTGTTGCTGTTTGTCCTAAACAGCATTGTAAAGGATCAGCTTTAAAGCTTGTTCTTCTATAGCCTCCTTTATTACCAACTATTGCACAACATCCACCATCACATCCGCTTGAACATGTCATTGCCTGTGGTGGAGAACCACAAAAATGACATGTTCCCATACTACCAACAAATTCATATTCCCCATTTTGTGGAATATAACGATTTAAACTATTACCCTCAGTACCTGCATAACCACATGCTTGTTCAATTACTCTTGTTTCTCCTATTTTTATATTAGGATTATTTTTACCTGGAATAGGATTTTGTTTACTACAATGTCCTCCCATAATATAATATTATTATATATAATATATAATATTATTTTTATAATTTTTTAATATTTATAATAAAAATTGATATAATTTTAAAATAACTTATAATTAATATAAATTCTTTAAAGTGATGGACGAATATAAAGAACATTATGTAAGCCAAGATAATATTTTAGAAAAAATTAATATGGATGGTGTTGCTGTTATTAAAGATGTCTTAAATCAAGAGGAATTGAAATTAGCTAGAAAAGGAACATGGCAAACCTTAAATGATTTAACAAAAAATTTAGAAAAACCAATACAAAAAAAAGACCCATCCAGTTGGAAAACTTTATATGAATTATTTCCAATTCATAGTATGTTAATACAACATTGGAATATTGGACATGCCCAGTATGTTTGGGATGTAAGACAAAATCAAAAGGTTGTTGATGTTTTTAGTAAAATTTGGAATGATTCCAATTTATTAACTAGTTTTGATGGCGTTAGTGTTCATTTACCACCAGAACAAACTAATAGAGGTTGGTATAGAGGTAATGATTGGTTTCATACCGACCAATCACCTTTAAAAGTTGGTTTAAAATGTGTACAAGGAATAGTAACATTATATGATGTAAATAAAGGCGATGCTAGTTTAAGAGTATTAAAAGGATCAAATAACCATCATCAATCATTTTTCAATCATTTTAATAATCAAGAAAAAAGTGATTGGTATAAAATAAAAGATGAAGAAATGAGTTATTTTGATGATTTTGAAAGAAATACTATTATTGCAAAAGCAGGAAGTTTAATTTTATGGGATTCTAGAACATTTCATCAAGGCATTGAACCAAGAAAAACAAGAGAAAAGCCAAATTTTAGAAGCATTGTCTATGTATGTATGACTCCTAAAAGCTGGAGCGATGAAAAGAATATTCTTAAAAAACAAAAAGCATTTAATGAAATGAGATTAACAAGTCATTGGCCTCATAAAATAAAATTATTTCCTAAAAACCCAAGAACATATGGCAAGGAACTAGCAGATATTTCTTCTTTAAAGAAACCAATTTTAACTGATTTAGGAAAAAATTTAGCAGGATTTTGAAAAAATTTAGCAGGATTTAGCAGGATTTTGAAATACTTTTTCTTTTAATAATTCAAAAGCATTATTTAATTTATAAAAATCTTTGAATATTATAAAATTATTTTTACCTAAATATTTTTTTATAATCTCATTAGTTAATAAAATATCATCTTTAATTAGAGTTTCATTTATAATTATATGATTTTTTATATAAATATCATTAGATATAGATTCATTTATTATAAATTTATTATTTTCTAATTTTATTATTTCTTCATTATATAATTTTGATAAAACTTGTTTTATACGATTAGGATTAAAATCACCAATTTTTTTAAAATTTTCTGTAATTAAATATAAATATTTATTATTTTCAGGAAAATCAATATTAGTTTTTATTTCTGTTTCAAATTTTGAATGTAATTTTAATTTTATTCCTTTATCTGGTGCTAATAAAAACTCTACATTTTCTATATTTAAAAATTCATTTTGAATTTTATTTAGTTGTTTATAACCTTTTTGTATTCCATCAATTGAAGATTTTATTTCCCCTAAAGCAATAATTTGATCTTGATCATTAAGAATTAAAATATCTAAATCACTTATTTGATATTGTTTTTTTGATGATTTATGATTTATTTTAATATCGGTATATATTCTAATTGTATTGATATCTATTTCTGGATTATCGTTACATATTTTAATTACTGATAAAAATAAAGCTTTCTCTTCAAATTCTTGACCTATTGTTTCACTTTTTTCACCTGCCTTAAAATTTTCTTTGTATATATCAATAATAAAATTATGAAAATTATACAATATACCATCAATTAAATAATTTTTTTTAAATAATAAAAATTTATTTTCATCAATTGTTTTCTGAAATCTAATATTATTAGTTTTTAATGTTTTAATTTTAGAAATATCATTACTAATTTCTTTAATATCATTGATTAGAATTACATTTTTAAAATCTATAGTATCAGAAATACTTTTTTTAATAAATTTAAAATTTATACTTGTATTATCTAAAGAATTAATAGTAATTCGATAAAATACACTTTCTGATAAATTAGAATCAGGTATAGGATATATTAAATAATATTTTTTTTTTATATCAGGTAAATTAGAAGATTTAATAAAATCAAATGTTAAAAGATTACTATCGGATGGTCTAATAATACCATTTAATATAGTATTTTTATCTATTTTATCATTTAATTCTTTATTAAAAATATCTATATTTTTAATATTTAAAATTATTTTTTCCAATAATTTTGTAAATTCATCTTTGTAAATTATTTTAGTTTCATCTTCTAAAGATATATTTTTAATTAATTTATTTAATATATAGCTTATTTTATCTTGTAAAAAATATGAATCAAATCTTTGATTAATAATATATTGAATATATCTTTTAAATTCCACTATATCTAACTTTCTAATATTTGGAATATTTTCTATTTTTTTATTTATTTCTTCATAATTTAATATAGTTTTCCCTAATTTTAATTTAAATAAATTAGTATCAAAACTTGATAAATATATGGAAGCATATTTTTTTGCATTATAATAGGAATGTGATATTTTTAGTTCATTTAATATAGTTTTTAATTCTATAATTTGATTTTGAGTAAGATTCTTTTTTAATAATAATTCCAGAATTGGAAAATTAGTTTCATTTATACCTTGAGGAAACTGATTAATAACCTGTAATATTTTTTTTTTATCAGTAATAAATGAACCAATTAATCTGTAAAAAAAATAATCATATAATATACCACCATTTTGTTGATAATATATCTTATATTTATTTATAATAGTCATAATTATATTATAAATATATATTTTAAAATAATTTATTTTTAATAAAAATTGATATTTAGAGTATATATCATTTAAATAATTATTAAATAATTTAATATAATGATTATAACATTACAATATTTAAATGGTAATAATAATAAAATCGAGGTCGATACAGAAGATACAATATTAACTATTAAAGAAAAACATTTATCAGAACCGCCAGAAAAATATAATCTTATTTATTCAAAAAAAATTTTAGAAGATTCAGCAAAAATTACCGAAGTTCTTGGAATGGACTTGGACGAAGGAATGATAAAAAATAAACTATTTGCTGTACCTAGAATGGGTTCGATTAATGAACCATTGGCACCTCCCGAGTATGAATCTTTTCATACAGATATTGAAATACTAAGTATTACTTTAAAATTTCTGAATGGTAAAACAAAGACAATGAATATTTTAAATACAATGGAAGTGTCGGATTTTAAAAAAAGATATTTATTTGTTCATGATTTTAATTTGGATGAAATTAAATTAATTTTAGCAGGAAAAATTTTATCAAATGAAAAAAAGTTTAATGAATTAAATATAAGTGAAAAAAGTTTTATTGTCGCATTAACATCAAGTAGATTTATTTTAGACAGTTTATTTCCAAACGACGATGATGATGATGATGTACTAAGTTTATCATCATCTCCAAATGATAATGATACAATGAATGAAGATCTATTTGATAATCAGCCAAATAATGGTGATGAAGAAGTAAATGATGATTTAACGGAAGATCAAAAATTAGTAATCCAAAAAAATAATCAAAAGATTATTGAATTAATGAAAGATAATCAGTTTAATACACTAGTTGATGTTTTAATGAATAAACCAGAATATTTAGATTATGCATTGAAATTTGTTCAATCAGGAATGATATTTTTAAAACCTGAAAATGATAATCAAGATAATGATTATTCATTTCAACAAGAAGAAATACATAAAATGGGAATATTTGATGAAGCAAAAATTGGAAAAGCACTTGAAATGTCATGTGGTGATATTCAAATGTCAATAAGATTACTTTTTCAAAACAAATATGATACTGACATTAAGATTTAATAATTTTTAATTTATTGTTTTCAATTATAATAATTGAATTTTTAGGCACTAATTTCCAATTATTATTATTTTTCTCAAGAGGTTCTGAAGAAATAATATTTGATTTTTTATTATAATATAATGATAATGGTTGATATTTAGATTTAATACTATATCTTGTTGCTATAACCCAATTTCCGTTAGAAACTGCAAAATTTAATAATGCTTCTTGATTAGTATCTTTTATTATTTTAATTAATAGAAACATAGATTTTATTTTATTATATTTTTTTAATAAAGTCAAATACATTCCAAAACAATATTCACTATCTGTATTACCTTTTATGGATGATAAAATATCACTATCAATATTAGAAACAATATTTTTTTTTATATCATTAAAATTTTTAATTTGACCATTATGCATCCAAATATGATTATTAATTGTAAATGGATGTGTATTTATGGAAGATATCGGGGCTAATAGATTTAATGTATTTGCTCTAATATGAATAAAAGCAAGTTTGGTTCTTATATTCATATT
>Ga0209634_1002365_pt1 | contig 13239 bp, 9 predicted proteins | sample LinPmetageLP40_FD_184043 | JGI IMG/M metagenome (GOLD analysis project Ga0209634, IMG submission 184043) | Marine viral communities from the Pacific Ocean - LP-40 (SPAdes) (version 2) | ecosystem: Environmental > Aquatic > Marine > Oceanic | place: Pacific Ocean | collected 2010-08-26
GAACAATTCGCAGAAATCCTTTGCCACACGCGCGATCCATCACGGCTATGACGCGCAAAGCGAACAGGGCGCGTTGAACCCGCCGATTTACATGAGCTCGACTTTTACCTTTGAGACGGCAGAGGCAGGCGGCGACATGTTTGCCGGCGAACGCGAGGGGCATTTCTATACCCGCATCTCAAACCCCACGCTCGACCATTTGGAAAAGCGGATTGCCAACCTTGAAGGGGCCGAAGCAGGCCTTGCCACGGCATCTGGCATGGGGGCGATCACCTCGACGCTGTGGTCTTTCCTTGAAGCGGGGGATGAGATCATCATCGACAAGACACTCTATGGCTGCACCTTTGCATTCATGACCCACGGCCTGCCGCGCTTTGGCGTGAAGGTGACGCTGGTAGATATGACCGAGCCTGCGAACCTCGAAGCGGCGATCAGCGCGCAAACCAAAATCGTCTATTTCGAGACCCCCGCGAACCCGAACAACCGTCTGGTAGACATCGCTGCCATCTCCGCCATCGCGCATCGCGCCGGGGCCAAGGTGGTGGTCGACAACACCTATGCCACGCCGGTCCTCACCCGCCCGATTGAGCATGGCGCGGACATCGTGGTGCATTCAGCGACGAAGTTCATTTCCGGTCACGGCGATGTGGTTGCGGGCCTCGTCGTCGGCAGCAAAGAAGATATGACGCAGGTGCGGCTTGTGGGCCTTAAGGACATGACGGGTGCTGTGATGTCGCCACTGACCGCCATGTTGCTGTTGCGCGGGATCAAGACGTTGGAACTGCGGATGGAGCGCCACTGCGCCACCGCGCGCAAAGTCGCCGAGGCGCTGGAAGCGCATCCGGCAGTGCTGCATGTCGCCTACCCCGGTTTGAGCAGCTTCCCGCAGGCCGATCTTGCGCGCCGTCAGATGTCGGATTTCGGCGGCATGATCCCCTTTGAGGTGAAGGGCGGCAAACCGGGCGGCATCGCCTTTATGAACCGGTTGAACCTGATCCAGCGCGCCGTGAGCCTTGGCGATGCGGAAAGCCTGATCCAGCACCCGGCCAGCATGACCCATTCGACCTATTCCCAAGAGGAACGCGCCGAGCACGGCATCGCCGAAGGTCTCGTGCGTTTGTCGGTCGGGCTCGAAAGCGCAGATGACATCATAGATGACCTTTACGCCGCGCTTGGGGCGCATAACATGCAGGCGGCTTAATCCGGCCCCTTCAACGGGTGCGCCATGCCGCGCGCCCGCGATGTCACCAATCTGAAAGACCTGCCATGACCGCTCTCGCCCCAGACCAGCTCAAGACCATCGAACAGCGTCTTTTGTGGCTGTCGCATTGGATGATCCACAACGCCAACCACATCCGCCCCAAGGTGGACGGGATCAAGGTGGGCGGGCATCAGGCGTCCTCGGCCTCCATGGTGTCGATCATGACAGCGCTTTATTTCAGCGCGTTGCGGCCTGAGGATCGGGTGGCGGTGAAGCCCCATGCATCGCCGATCTTTCACGCGATGCAGTACATGATGGGCAATCAGACACGTGAGAAGTTGGAGAACTTCCGTGGTTTCCACGGTGTGCAGAGCTACCCGAGCCGGACCAAAGATATCGACGATGTGGATTTCTCTACCGGGTCGGTGGGTCTTGGTGTCGCTGTGACCTCCTTCGCCTCGCTGGTGCAGGACTACATTACCGCGAAGGCGTGGGGGGAGGATGTGAACCTAGGTCGCATGGTGGCGCTTGTTGGCGATGCCGAGCTGGACGAAGGCAACATCTATGAGGCCCTGCAGGAAGGCTGGAAGAACGACCTGCGCAACACGTGGTGGATCATCGACTATAACCGCCAGTCGCTTGACGGGGTCGTCCGCGAGGGTTTGTTCAAGCGGATCGAGCAGATTTTCGACGCCTTCGGCTGGGACGTGGTCAAGGTGAAATACGGCGCTCTGCAACGGGCGGCCTTTGAGGAGCCGGGCGGGGAGAAGCTGCGCGACTGGATCGACAACTGTCCGAACCAACTTTACTCGGCGCTGACCTTCATGGGCGGCGCGGTCTGGCGGCAGCGGCTGATGGACGCGCTTGGCGATCAGGGCGATGTGACCGCGCTGATCGAAGCGCGCAGTGACGATGAGCTGGCCGACTTGATGGAGAACCTCGGCGGCAACTGCGTGCAGACCATGGCCGAGACCTTCGCTGCGATCGACCACGACCGCCCGGTCTGTTTCCTTGCCTATACGATCAAAGGCTGGGGCACGCCGATTGCGGGGCACAAAGACAACCACGGCGGGCTGATGAACAAAAGCCAGATGGCTGAGTGGCAGAAACATATGGGCGTGGCCGAGGGCGAAGAGTGGGAGAAGTTCGCCACCGTCAGTGACCCGGAGACCCTCCAAGCCGCCCTCGACAAAGTGCCGTTTTTCGCCAAGGGCCGCCGCCGTTACGATGACATGACCCTGCCGGTGCCGCAGATCGAACTCTCCAGCGACCGCGAGATTTCGACACAGATGGCCTTTGGCAAAATTCTGGATGATCTGTCAAAAGGCGACAGCGATCTGGCCGAGCGCATTGTCACCATGTCGCCCGATGTCACTGGCACGACCAACCTCGGGCCATGGGTGAACCGGCGCAAATTGTTCGCGCGCAGCGAACAGGCTGATACCTTCATCAACGAGAAAATCCCCTCCACCGCGAAATGGGAGTTCACCCCCAAGGGCCAGCATATCGAGCTGGGCATCGCCGAGATGAACCTTTTCCTGCTGCTGGGCGCTGCGGGCCTCTCGCATTCGCTCTTCGGCAAGCGGGTCATTCCCATCGGCACAGTTTATGACCCCTTCGTCGCCCGTGGCTTGGACGCGCTGAACTACGCCTGCTATCAAGACGCGCGATTTATGATCGTCGGTACGCCATCGGGCGTGACGCTCGCCCCCGAAGGCGGCGCGCATCAGTCCATCGGCACACCGCTCATCGGCATGAGCCAAGACGGTCTGGCCAGTTTTGAACCCGCCTTTGCCGACGAGTTGGCGGTGATCATGCAGTGGGCTTTCGACTACCTGCAGAAGGACGGAGAAGGCGACCCGGATGAACGAACCTGGCTGCGCGATGAAACGGGCGGCTCGGTCTATCTACGGCTGACCACCAACCCAATTGAACAGCCCGGCAAACGGGTCGACGAAGACTTCCGCCAAGGGGCCATCGACGGGGCCTATTGGCTGCGCAAGCCGGGGCCAAATTGCGATGTGGTGATTGCCTATCAAGGTGCGGTCGCGCCCGAGGCGATCAAGGCGGCGGGGATGATTGCCGAAGGCCGACGTGATGTGGGCGTGCTGGCCGTCACCTCCGCGGATCGTCTCAACGCGGGTTGGACAGCGGCACAGCGTGCGCGGGCGCGGGGCAATGCAGAGGCGGAAAGCCATATTGAGAGCCTGCTGGCCGATCTGCCGCGCGACTGTAAAATGGTGACGGTGATCGATGGACATCCGGCAACGTTGTCGTGGCTGGGCTCGGTCGTGGGGCATCAGACGGTGCCGCTCGGGGTGGAGCATTTTGGCCAGACCGGCACCATCGCGGACCTTTACCAACATTTCGGCATTGACGCGCGGTCGATTGTTGAGAAGGTCGAGGGGCTGACACCGGGGCGGCAGATTCTGCACCGAGTGGTCAGCTGAAGTATAATGGGCGACCACTGCGGCCCCCCGTCCCTACCGATGCGCGAAGTTTGCTTCTCAGATAGGCGGGATAGGCACTCAGAATACAAACGCCGGCCACGCTGAAATCGAGGATGGTCGCACCGATGCTCCCTGCCTACTGCCAGACAAGACCGCCAACTTGCCTGTGCAGCGCACAAATTCGCCCCTGCCCGCACTCTGGGCCGGGACGGCAATCGAAGCGCCATGCTCTACGCGATGTCCGAATGACCCGCCGTATGGCTTGCGAAAAAGCATGGAATTACACGGTGGCCCCCCTGCCACTGCGCGTTTACAATTGCAGCTCTTGAAGGCCGCTTAACATCTAAATCTTGACATTTTGCCCCCTCCCTTTGATTGACGTGCAAACGAACTTGACGGGAAGAGGGGACAGGGTGCGTTTTTTAGCAGGAATTGCCAAAATCATTTGCGCGGTGAATTTAATCATCGGCAATCTGTTTTCTTGGCTCTCACTCGGCATCGTGTTGGTCTGTTTCACCGTCGTCGTGCAGCGCTATGTTTTCGCTGTCAGCTTCGTCTGGATGCAAGACCTCTATATCTGGCTTAACGGCGCGATGTTTACCGCTGTAGCGGGCTTTGCCCTGTTGCGCGATGACCATGTGCGGGTCGATATCTTCTACCGCCCCGCCACCATGGAGCGCCGCGCGCTGATTGATTTGATCGGCGTCGTTGTCTTTCTATTGCCCTTCTGTTGGGTGGTTTATGCCTATTCGATGCCCTTCGTGCAGCGCGCTTGGGGCTACCAAGAAGGATCGGCCAACGTGGGTGGGATGCCAGGCCTCTATATTCTCAAAGCCTTTATTATCGGCTTTGCCGTTCTTATCGCCCTTCAAGGCATCGCCTGGATTATCCGCTCCATTCTGGTGCTCAGCGGCAATGCTGCGCTTGTGCCCAAATCCATGCAATACAGCCGGGATCAAATCCCTGCAGACCATCCGCAGGGAGCCGTTTGATGGATCCGATTTTAATCGGCGAGATGCTCGCCGCGCTCATGTTTTTTGGCGTGATTGGTTTTTTGCTATTGGGCTTTCCGGTCGCCTTCACGCTTGCCGGTGTGTCGCTGCTCTTTGGCTTGGTTGGCATCGGCTTTGGGGTTTTCGATCCGTCTAACTTCGGGTCTCTTCCCAACCGTTATATCGGCTTTATGACCAACGAAGTCTTGGTGGCTGTACCGCTATTTATCTTCATGGGGGTGATGCTGGAACGCAGTCAGATTGCCGAGCAACTGCTGATGACTATGGGCAAACTCTTTGGCAATATGCGCGGCGGACTTGGCTTTTCGGTCGTGATCGTGGGCGCGATGCTTGCCGCCTCGACCGGTGTGGTGGGCGCGACTGTTGTGACGATGGGGCTGATCTCACTGCCTGCGATGCTGCGCGCGGGCTATGACCCCAAACTTGCGACCGGCGTGATCTGTGCAAGCGGCACGCTTGGCCAGATCATTCCACCGTCGACCGTTTTGATCTTCATGGGCGATATGTTGGCGGGCATCAACTCTCAGGTGCAGATGGCCAAGGGCAACTTTGCGCCCTCCCCTGTGTCAGTCGGCGATCTCTTTGCCGGGGCGCTTTTGCCGGGCATCCTGCTGGTATCGCTTTACATGGGCTATGTCCTGTTCAAGGCCGTGACCGCGCCGGCCTCCTGCCCCGCGACACCCGTCCCCGCGGACGAAAAAGGCCAGTTGCTCCGCGACTTTTTCGTCGCTTTGGTGCCGCCGCTTTTGCTGATCCTTGCTGTGTTGGGCTCAATCCTTGGCGGTATCGCCACCCCGACAGAGGCGGCTTCGGTCGGGGCCGTGGGTGCGATGGTGTTGGCAGCATTGCGCTGGCGCCTGTCCTTCCGCATCCTGCGCGAGACGATGATTGCAACAGCGACGATCACCAGCATGGTCTTTATCATCCTGCTGGGCGCATCTGTCTTTTCCATCGTGTTCCGCATGATGGGTGGCGACAATCTGGTACATGAGTTCCTGAGCAACCTGCCCGGCGGCCCCTTGGCGGCGGTGGCGGTTGTAATGGTCATCATGTTCTTCCTTGGGTTCATCCTCGATACATTCGAGATCATCTTCATCGTGATCCCGATTACCGCGCCTGTGCTTTTGATGCTGGATATTGATCCGATCTGGCTGGGTGTTTTGGTTGGGGTGAACCTGCAGACCTCCTTCCTCACGCCGCCCTTTGGCTTTGCGCTGTTCTATCTGCGTGGTGTGGCCCCAGCAGACCTGCCGACCAGTGCGATCTACAAGGGCATCCTGCCGTTTGTGCTGTTGCAGGTTGTGGCGATTGCGATCCTGTTCGCCTTCCCACAGATCGTGACTTGGTTGCCAAAGGTCATCTCGGGGTAAGACTGCCCTCTTCTAGTTCAAAGGCTCGGTGGCAACGCCGGGCCTTTTTTGCATTGGGCGAGAGGTCCTAAACCTGTCCCGCCCGGTGGCACACCGGGCTCTAATAAAAAGGCCCGGCGTTTCCACCGGGCCTTTCCATCTTGATCAGCGCGAAGCTTAGTACTTCAGGAACTTCTGACGCGCCTGAACATAGGGGCTGTCGATGTTCTCGGTACGGGTGCGGACAAGGTTCAGCGCTTCGACAAAGCTCTCAGCGGTCTTCTTGACCAGTGGATCGTCGCTGTTGCGCAGCTCTTCGACCACCTCGACCGACGCTTTCGCGCCCGCTTCCATGATGTCGTCGGGGAAGTTGCGCACAATCACGCCATGCTCTTCGACCAGCGTCTTCAGCGCGCGTGGGTCGTTGGCATAGAAGTCCGCCGCGACCTGATCGTATTCCGCCTGACAGACATCCCGCACGATGGCCTGAAGGTTCTCAGGAAGCTCCTGATACTTCTTCTTGTCGACGACAAGCTCGGTCGCCAGACCCGATTCCACGAAGGACGGCATGTAGTAGTTCTTGGCAACCTGGTGGAAGCCGAGCGCCAGATCGTTGTAGGGGCCAACGAATTCAGCCGCGTCAAGCGTACCGGATTGCAGCGCTTGGAAGATCTCACCCGCCGCCATGTTGGTCACGGTTGCGCCCAGCTTTTCCCACACACGGCCACCAAGGCCCGGCGTCCGGAAGCGCACGCCTTTAACGTCATCAAGGCTCTTCAGCTCATCGCGGAACCAACCGCCGGTCTGCGTGCCGGTATTGCCCGACAGGAAGCCCTGAACGCCGAACTGGTCATAGATCTCGTCCCAGATTTCCTGACCGCCCATGTAACGCATCCAAGCTGTGAGCTCGGGCGTGGTCATGCCGTAAGGAACGCCGGTAAAGAACGACAGCGCGGGCGATTTGTTCTGCCAGTAGTAGGCGGCGCCGTGGCTCATTTCGGCGGTGCCGTCGATCACAGCATCCAGCGACTGCAGCGGCGGAACCATCTCACCGGCAGAGAAGACCTGGATCGTCAGTTCGCCACCGGAAGCGGCGGTGATACGGTCTGCCAGACGCTGCGCGCCGACACCCAGACCGGGGAAGTTCTTGGGCCATGTGGTCACCATGCGCCAGGTGATATTGCCTTGTGCGACAGCTGGGGCCGCGAGGGTCGTGGCAGCAGCGCCCGCCCCCAGCACACCGGCTTTGCGAATAAATGAACGACGATCCATGTTTTCCTCCCAAACGGATAATTGTTAAGCATCCTCCGCCATTTGCGCAGAGAGCTGTGCGAAGCAGATAATCGCTGCTTTTCGAAAATGTCCATGGCCTACGCGAATAGAAGCTGCCTCTGACTGGACAATCTTCCCATGCGGCGCATACGTAGTGCTACTTAAAGCAGCATTATTAATGGTCTTTTGCCTTGTTTTCGGAGGAAAGGCGAATAATGTGCGAGCTGCCAGGGAGGGCTCAGATCTTGATAAAATTCATCGACCAGATGAACGAAATCGTCGGGCGCATTGTGTCGGTGGTTGCCGTCATTTTTGCCGCGATCATCATCTATGACGTTTTCATGCGCTACGCGCTGAATGATCCGACCCGCTGGGCGTTTGACGTCACAAAACAGCTTTATGGCTTTTATTTCGTCATGTTGGGCGGCTACGCGCTGCGCCATCAGGCCCATGTGCGCGTCGACCTGATTACAGAAACCCTGTCCCACAACGTCAGACGTTGGGTCGAGGCGGCGGGCTATGTGATCTTCTTCTTCCCCTTCGCGTGGATCTTCACCACCCGGTCTTATGAATTCGCCATGCGCTCTTATGCTCAGGGTGAGACGACCTATGGCTCGGTGCAGCTGCCGGTCTATCCGCTTAAAATGGCCATGGCCCTCGCCGCTGGCCTACTGTTGCTGCAAGGCGTGTCGGAATTTTTGAAACTCGTACTTAACCGTCAGGAACTGCCACGTGACGCCTGAACTTATCGCACTCGCCATGTTTGGCCTGCTTTTGCTGGGCCTTTTCATGGGTCACCCGCTGGCTTTTGTTCTGGGCGGCACCGCTGTTCTGGGCGCTATTATCGCTGGCAAACCGATGGTGCTTGGTATCGTTATCAACCGCATCTTCGGCGATGTATTGGATAACTTTACCCTGATCGCCATTCCGTTGTTCATCCTAATGGCGAGGTTCCTGTCTGATTCGGGCGTGACCGATAAGATGTTCGAATCGTTGCGGCTTTTAATGTCTAACGTCCGCGGTGGACTGGCGCTGGCGGTGGTCTTCATCTCGATCCTGCTGGCGGCAACGACGGGCATTATCGGCGCGTCGATCACTGTTATGGGTGTGATGGCACTGCGTCCGATGCTGCAATATGGCTATAGCCCGACGTTAACGACCGGCGTCATCGCGGCCTCTGGCTGCCTTGGTATTTTGATCCCACCGTCGATCATGTTGATCCTTATGGCATCCTACTCACCACTTTCGGTGGGTGAGCTTTTCGCCGGGGCGATGGTGCCGGGCGTTGTGCTAGGCCTGCTCTACGCGGTTTGGGTCTTTATCGTTGCCGTGGTGCGGCCCGACATGGCCCCCGCTGTCGAGCCGGATGAGAAAATCTCTAAACCTGCTCTGGTGCGGATGCTGCTGATCGAAGCGGTGCCGCCGCTGGTGCTGATCCTTGGCATCCTCGGCTCGTTGCTTGCTGGTATCGCCACGGCAACCGAAGCCTCGGCCATTGGCGCGGCGCTTGCCCTGCTGATCGTAATCCTGCGCCGCAAGTTCACTTGGGCCAGTTTCTATGGGGCGATGCTAGAGACGGCCCGCACTTCGGCGATGATCCTCTTCATCGTCATCGGTGCCACTGCCTTTACCGGTGTGTTCAACATCACCGGCGGCCTACGCGCGACGCAAGAGATCATCCGTAACCTCGATATGGCCCCGTGGCTCTTGATCGCGATGATGATGTTCATCGTCTTTATCCTCGGCGCCTTCCTTGACTGGACGGGCATTGTTCTGCTGTCCTTCCCGATCTTCCTGCCGATCGTGCAGGAAATGGACGTGAGCCTTTTGTGGTTCGTTGTCCTGATGTCGGTGGTCCTGCAGACGTCCTTCCTGACGCCGCCTTTTGGATATGCGTTGTTCTACCTGCGCGCCATTGCCCCGCGTGAGGTGAAGACGTCGCATATCATCGTCGGTGTGCTGCCCTTCATCGGGTTGATCCTGATGATGTGCGTGGCCATCGCCCTGTTCCCACAGCTGGTCACCTGGCTGCCGGAAACGCTTTATACCAAGTAAACCAACGGAGGAGAATAATAATGAAAATGAAATCAACCCTTGCCGGTCTGGCACTCTGCGCGGGCTTTGCCACGCAGGCGGCAGCCCAGGACAACTGGACCATGACAACCACATGGCCCACATCGCTTGAACTGATCGAGATCGACAAGCACTTCGTCGAACTGGCCAACAAGCTGACTGGCGATGACCTGACCATCGAATTCTTCGAAGGCGGCTCGCTCGTGCCTGCTGGCGAAGTGTTCGGCGCGGTAGAATCCAACACCGTGCAGGCCGGCGCTGATTGGCCCGGTTACTGGGCAGGCCGCAACTCGGCATTCTCGCCTCTGGCAACCACGGCAAGCCTGTTCAACGCAATCGACTACGTCAACTGGATCGAACAATGGGGCGGTAAAGAGCTCTATAACGAGATCTACGGCAAGTTCGGCATGGTCTATCTGCCCTACGGCGTGACCAACAACGAATCCGGTTTCCGCACCAATGAGCAGATCGTTACATTGGAAGATCTTAAGGGCAAACGTCTGCGTCTTTCGGGTCTTGAGCAGGGTCGTCTGTTGGAAAAGCTGGGCGGGTCTCAGGTTTCCATGGCCGGTGGTGAAATCTATCAGTCGCTTGAGCGCGGCGTGATTGATGGCGCTGAGTTCTCGACACCTAACGTCGACTTCTCGGGCGGTTTCCAGCAGGTTACCAAATTCTGGGCAACACCGGGCTGGCACCAGTCGGCGTCAATCTTTGGTGTGATGATCAACAAGGGCGCATGGGATGCGTTGTCGGACGAAACCCGCGAGTCGCTTGAAGTCGCGGCACAGGCCAACCTGATCTGGTCGCTGTCCTTCACCGAAAAACGTGCAACCGAAGCCTACCAGCAGTTCATCGACGCGGGCATCGAGATCAACCGCTACGACGACGAAATGCTGGCCACCGTTCAGGAAATGGCGAACGAAACAATCGAGGAGACCGCTTGCGAGAACCCCGATTCCGCCAAGGTTTACCTGAGCCAGCTTGAGTATTTGGCAGACTACGCCAAATGGCGTGATGCTTCGGCCCCCTTCAACCTGGGCCGCACACCGAATGGCCCGGACATCGAAAAAATCCGCGCCTGCGCCGAATAATCTAAGCGCTAGGTAGTAATGAGAAGGCCCGCCAATGGCGGGCCTTTTTGCATGCTAAGAGAGGAAGTGGCTCTCCGGCGGGTCACAACGCCAGAATGGCCGCGACCTCTTGCGCAAGTGCGCGAACCTCATCCGCAGCGGGGCCGGATTTTTTGGCCTCTACCGCTCCCAAACCGCGCCCGAGCGCGTCGGCGTAGATCACTCTGTTTGCCAAAGATGTGTCCAGTCGCCCGACGCCAAGCTCGGCCACGGATCGCGCAACGTCGTCACCGACACGGGTGCCCGAACGCGTGCGGTTCATCACAATATGGGTAGGCTTCTGCGCCCGGTCCGCCAAATCAAGAACATCGTGGGTTGCCCAGACATCGGCCTGACTTGCTGAGACAGGCACGAGCACCAGATCAGACTCACGCAAGACCCATCTCACATCACTGTCCGCTTTCGGGGGCGTGTCCACAAGAATGACATCGACCTCGCCGCTCACCGACCTGATCGCGCGGGAAATTCCATAGGCGGTCGCAGTCGCAAATCGGAGGTTCGGGTTTACCCCCAGCAACTCTTCACGGACATCAAGCCATTTGCCAAGACTGCCTTGAGGGTCGGTATCTAACAGCGCAACGCTTTTGCCTTCCGCCAGATAGGCAATTGCCAAATTAGAAACGAGTGTTGTCTTACCGGCCCCGCCCTTTTGCTGGGCCACACAGATAATTCGGGCGTTCATTTACCAAGCCTTCAATGGGTTCTCTGCACCGCAGCATACCGCTTGAGAACCGAAAAAGCGATATAATCCTTCTGCGAGAGGCTCGGAGGCTGCTAGCCTTCCACACGTTTCAGGAATTTTTGCAGGCGTGGATCCTGCGGCGCACCAAATATCTGCGACGGTGGGCCGCTCTCCACGATCTTGCCACCATCCATGAAGATCACCCTATCCGCGATCTCGCGGGCGAATTGCATCTCATGGGTGACGATCAACATCGTCTGTCTGCGTTCAGCCACCGCGCGCATCAGGTCCAACACCTCGCCCACCCATTCAGGGTCTAGCGCCGAAGTCGGCTCATCAAACAGCATCAACTCGGCCCCGAGCGCCATGGCCCGGCCGATGCCAACACGCTGCTGCTGCCCACCCGAAAGCGCCGCCGGATAGCTGTCAGCCTTATCGGCGAGCCCGGTCTCGGCCAGCACAGACAGCGCGCGCTCCTCGGCCTCAGCCTTTGAGCGTTTTTGCACCGTTACAAGCGCTTCCATGATGTTTTGCTTAGCAGTTTTATTAGCAAAAAGCGCGTAGTTCTGGAACACCATCGCCGTGCGCCGCCGCAGCGCCAGCACGTCAGCCTTGCGCGCTTTCGCAGCATCAACAGTCACATCACCAATGGTAATCCGCCCGGCCTGCGGCACATCAAGAAAATTGAGGCAGCGCAACAAGGTCGATTTACCTGTGCCTGAAGGGCCAATCACAACCACGCGGTCCCCATCGGCAATCTGCAGGTCGATCCCATCCAGCACAGGCGCGCCGCCGAAATGTTTGGTGAGGCCCGTAATATCAATCATCGCACAAACGCCTTGTTGAGATAGGTTTCAAGCCGCTTCTGGCCTTGGCTTAGGACTTCGACGATGACCCAATACATCACTGCCACGACAAGGAAGGCTTCGAAGTAAAGGAAACTTCCCGCTGCTTCTTTCTGTGCCGCGCCCATCATCTCGGTCACGCCAAGGGTAAACGCCAGCGAGGTGCCTTTGATCATGTCGATAAAGTAGTTCACCAAGGTCGGTGCGGCGATCCGTGCGGCTTGGGGCAGAATGATCCGCCACATTAACTGGCCTTGGGTCATGCCGATCGACTGCGCAGCCTCCCATTGGCTGCGGTCCACCCCCATAATAGCGGCACGAATACTCTCGGCCATATAGGCCGAAAAATGCAGCGTCAGCCCCATGATCGCCGCCGTCACCCCGTCAATCTGGGTGAGGAACGACAACACCTGCGGCAGGCCGAAGTAAAAGAGAAACAGTTGCACCAGCAGCGGCGTGCCGCGAAAGAAACTGATGAACAGCACCACAAACCAATCGAGTACGGGCACTTTTGCCACGCGCTCGACCGCCAGTAGTGAGGCGAGGATCAGTGCGAACACCATCCCCGCCACCGCCATAAAAAGTGTTAGCGGCACATAGCCCAGGATAACGGGCACCAGCCCCAGCATATAGTCGAGGTCTAGCGCCCGCATGGGTTACTCCGCTTTCGTGATATCAGTGCCGAACCACTTGTCCGAAATCTCGGCAAGTGTACCGTCTTCGCGCAGAGAGGCCAGCGCCGTGTCGACACGGTCCCGCAAGGCACGGCCTTCGTCATTATCTTGGAACGGCAAGGCGTTGCGAATTTCAGAGAAGGGTTTGCCAGCCAGTTGCAGCGGCAGCGGGCTTTCCTGAATAAGCTGCGCGGAGGACACCCGGTCCATCACGAATGCATCCACCCGGCCAAGCGCTGTGTCTTGGGCGATGTTGGATTCATAGGTCTTGATCTCAATCTCGTCTGCGAAATCCAAACCATTCAGCAGTTGCTCGAAATTCGAGCCAAGATTCACCGCAACGGTCTTGCCCCGCAAATCCTCGACGCTGCCAATCTCTTCGTTGCCAATCTTGGTGACAACCTGTGCACCGTCAAAGACGTACGGAGAAGTGAAGGCAAACTTTTCTTCGCGCTCTGGCGTGATGGTGATCTGGTTGGCGATCGTGTCGATGCGGCCAGCGTCCAGCGCGCCGATAAGACCCGAAAAGGCCATCGTTTCAAACTCAACC
>Ga0209634_1002367_pt1 | contig 13238 bp, 10 predicted proteins | sample LinPmetageLP40_FD_184043 | JGI IMG/M metagenome (GOLD analysis project Ga0209634, IMG submission 184043) | Marine viral communities from the Pacific Ocean - LP-40 (SPAdes) (version 2) | ecosystem: Environmental > Aquatic > Marine > Oceanic | place: Pacific Ocean | collected 2010-08-26
AGTTGGAGGATGTGGTATTTAGGTATAGAAACAAGTTGATTGGGTTGATTAGTTGAATAAGTGGTCAAGCAAGGGAAACCGAGAAGAATATCATTATACAGCCAGTATTCATCATTTGTTTGGAGATCCAATTAACCCAATCAACTCAATTAACTTAATTGAGCCTCAGTAAATGACAATAAAAACAAATAGAGCAATCCACACTAAATTCGTGGTATAACCTTAGTGATTAGTGATTTCACAATAGTATATTTGGGACTCAACTTTTTTACAAAAAACACTATGAAAAAAACATTGTCTAATACTGTACCATTCATACTCCTTTACATCTTATTTCTAATTCCCACTTACATTTTACCTTACATGGGATCAAATTCCACCCTAATAGGCAATCCTTTTGAAGGTGTAAATTATGGTTTTTGGATTCACTTAACGTGTTTGATTATTTTGGTTTATTTAGCCAAGATTAGAACAAGCAGATTAACGAAAGGTTATCTCTATGCATTTCCTTTAGTAGCTCTAATTTTTGATATGGTTCCAGTATTATCAATAATACCACTTATCCCTACGGTAATGCACGTGTTAGCCATTACTTTGGGAATCACTCAAGCTAAAGACGAAGTAGTCACTACCATCTAATAAAAATTTCTATTAAACTCAAAGATTAGTATTGAGGAGTATTTCTTTTAAAAAGAAATACTCCTCAATACTTCAATCGCCCTCTCCAACATCTCATCAGTAAAATCCAGATGCGTCACAAATCGAACTTCTTGCGCGCCAAAAGGAACTGCTTTGACATTGTGCGCAGTTAATTTCTCCAAGGCTTGTGCTGAAGTGATGCCATCGACTAGCTCGAATATCACGATGTTGGTATGAACAGGAAGTACCTGTTTGACATAGGACTGAGCAGATAGCACTTCTCCTAATTGCTTGGCTTTCTTATGATCTTCAATCAACCGTTTTACGTGGTGGTCTAAGGCGTATATTCCCGCTGAAGCCAAATATCCAGCTTGTCGCATCCCTCCTCCAAACATCTTGCGTGCACGCTTGGCTTTTCTGGCATATTGCTTTTTGTAAAGCAAAACAGACCCAACCGGAGCACCTAACCCTTTTGACAAGCAGACAGAAATGGTGTCGAAATATTTGCCATACTCCAAGGGGTCTTCTCCTGAGGCAGCTAGTGCATTGAACACACGTGCTCCATCCAAGTGCATTTTCAATCCTTTCTCTTTACACAATTCGGCTATTTCTTTGATTTGATTCAAAGTATAAAAACAACCACCTCCTCTATTGACGGTATTCTCGAGGGCAACCACAGTTGTCTGTGGAAAATGCTCATCGTCTGGATTGATTTGTTTGGCTATATCTGCAGCATTGAATACACCGTGATTTCCTTCTAGGAATCGCATAGATATCCCACTATTAGCCATGGCTCCACCTCCTTCATAGCGATAAATATGTGCTCCGCTATAGCAAATAACCTCCTCACCGGGACTAGTCAATATCTTCAGTCCTATCTGGTTGGTCATCGTGCCAGAAGGACAAAATAACCCATCATCCATTCCAAAAATTTCAGCGCATTTCTTTTCCAATGCAATAATACTAGGGTCTTCTCCAAATACGTCATCGCCTACTTCAGCCTTCATCATGGCTTCGAGCATGGCTGAGGTTGGTTTGGTTACGGTGTCGCTTCTTAGGTCTATGGTCATGATAGTTTAGGTTGAATTTCATTCAACAAAGGAGTAAGATGTTTTTTTATAATAACCCATACAATCGCATGGTCGATACTATCATAAGCATGAACTATTCTATTTCTGAACCCAATTATTTGTTTGGAATATTCTAATTGTTCATCTGGACATTCCTTTTGAAATTTATTAATAGCCTCTCCTACAATTACCAATTGCCGCTCAATGGCACTTTGTGTTTTGGTATCGTTTATGTATTCTGTAAAAGAAGCTATTTCTTGACCAAATTCTTCAATGAGGTTGATCGCAAGAACAACATCAGATAAGTACTTTTTCCCTCGTTCCGTCATAGATAAGCACTTTACTTTTTTCTATATTGTTCCTTAATACAGGGTTTTTTATGGATGTATTGGTTAGTAAATCTACTCTGCGCTGAAAATATTCTTCAAACTTGTCCCATAGGTCTAGCAGATGCTCACCTCTTACCATGGGATCATCGTCATCTATCTCTACTAGTAAATCAATGTCACTTGTTCTTATATCAAAATGATTTGTTACTGATGAACCAAATGCATACAATTTTTTAACATTATGACCTACGCAAAGATTTTTGAACTCATCCAACCTACCTCGTACAATTTCAATAATTACCATAACTTTAATATAACAATATTATTCCAAATCAATCCTCACTTACAATACTGCTTAATATAAAACGCTGATTTGCTATCTCCCAGGTCAAGTGCTTTCTTCCAATTTTCGCAAGCCTTCGTACTATTGCCCAACTGTTGATGGATATTGCCTAATACCTTAAAGTAATGTGGGTTACTAGGATCAAGCTCGGTAGCCTTACGTGCATCGGTGATAGCCGCACCGGCATCGCCATTGGATACTTTCAAATTGGCTCTGCTATAGTAGGCATTCGCATCTTCTGGTGATAGGTGAATGACTTTGTTGTAATCGAGAAGTGCGCCATCATAATCCTCATTTCCTTCTTTGATCAAGGCTCTGTTGTAGTGCGCATCCACATTGTTGTCATCCAACTTGATGGCTTCATTAAGATCCTCCATGGCAGCACGGTAATTCTCCAAAGAGATATTTGCTCGTGCCTTCGCTAGGAATATGGAGCCATCCTTTTTGATTTTCAATGCTTCGTCAAAGTCTTTGACGGCATCTTCATAGGCATCAATCTTGATCAAAACAAGTCCACGATGGTAGTAGGACTCCAATGTTTTGATTCCGCCTTCTATGGCCTTGTCATAATAGGTAGCAGCCAACTGATCCTGTTCCAGTGCCGTATGTGCCTCTGCCCTATTAAAGAATATTTCTGGATCAGGTTTCTCTTCTAGTTTCTCATAGGCGGAAAAATCTTTGACAGCCTCTGCGTATTGTTCGAGTTTGTAATAAGTTGCCCCACGATTCTCATAGGCCTTGGTGTATTCTGCATCCAACTCAATGGCTTTGGTAAAATCAGGAATAGATGCCTCGTATTTCTCCAAACGCTGATTGGCCTTGCCTCGATTATTGTACACCAAAGGCGTATTGATGCCATTGTTGATTGCTTGCGCATAATCGGAGATGGCAGACTCATAGTTCTTTGATCGGAATTTCGCATTGCCCCTGTGATAATATGCAGACCCATACTTTGCGTCTGTTGAAATCGCTTTATCCAAATCACCCATCGCACCATCCCAATCCTTGTTCTCATACTTAGCATGTCCACGGTTGTGATAAATGATGGCATCACTTGCTCCCATCTCGATAGCGCGATCTAGGTCATACAAGGAACCATTGTAATCCCCTAACTCATATTTTGATGTGCCCCTGCTATACCAGGTTTGCATATCCACCTCGCCCATCTCAATCGACTTATCCAAATCCTTGACCGCACCTTCAAAGTCCTTTTCAAAGTATTTGGCATTGCCCCTAGCGTAATAAGCGAGCTTGTCCTTACTGCCTTTCATCATGGCTTCATCAATAGCTACAATAGTTGCTGGATAGTCCGCTGTTTTATAAAGTGATACGCCCAGATATAGCAATGTTTCTTTTTGCGCTTTTCCAGCAGTTTTCAAAGCTGTCAAATCTGTGATTGCTCCAGCAAAATCTTTCAACTCATATTTGGCGACACCACGATTTTCGATTGCCTTGGTGTAGTCTGCTTTCATGGTAAGTGACTGATCGAAGTCTTTGATCGCTTCTGCAAATGCTCCGGTATTTGACTTCGCCTTTCCACGATTGTTATAGATCACTTCATCATTGACTCCTAGTGTAATGGCTTGATCATATGCAATGATCGCTTCCTTGAAATTCTCCAATCTAAACTTTGCATTCCCTAAGTCATAGAAAACTTGAGCGTCTTTGCTTCCCAACTCCACTGCTTTGTCCAAATCAGTAGCAGCCTGATCGTATGTCTTTTTCCGATAATGTGACTGCCCTCTGATTTCATACAATGCCAATGAAGTCACACCAGCTTGATCTGCTTGATTCAGATCTTCGATTGCTCCTGAATAGCTTTTGAGTTGGTATTTCGAGATCCCTCTTTTTTCGTAAATGGTTGGGTCATTTTTACCTAAATCTATCGCCTTGGTGAGATACGTATCTACCAGCTTAAACTGCCCCTCATCAAACTTCATCATTCCAGCATACAGATAGATATCGGCATCCTCAACTTTCATTTTAATTGCCTTTTCCAAATAAGATTTAGCACCAGCTTTATCATTTGTCACATATTTGGCTATTGCCAACATCCGAATCGTTTTCTTATTTTCAGGAGATTTCTCTAAATCAATGATAGCTCCTGTGTAATCTTTGGTGGCAAATTTCGCCTCTCCTCTACCTTGTATAGCTTTGTCATAATCTGGCTTGATGGAAAGTGCCTTGTCAAAATCACCAATCGATCCTGCATAGTCTTTTCCTTGCAACTTCGCTTTTCCACGATTGTTGTAAATCACTGGGTCATCTGTTCCTTTTGCGATCCCCTTGTCATAGTAGCCAATTGCCGCCTCATATTGCTGTGCTTTATATTTGATGTTTCCAAGATTGTAGTACGCCTGCAAATCATCTGCCCCCATTGCGACAGCTTTCTCTAAATCAGGTAGCGCACCTTCTTCATCCTTTAATGTGTATTTAGCATTTCCTTTCTGAAGAAATACCTCCATGCTGTTAGCTCCTTTGGCAACTGCCAAATCCAATGCCTCCACTGCTCCACGATAGTCTTTGACTTCATAGCGTGCTTTCCCCAGCGCTTCATACACCACCTGTGAATCTTCTCCAGCTTTCACAGCGTTCGTCAAATGTGGAATGGCAGATTTTCCATTGCCAATATTGACATAGCTCAACCCAAGCATTTTAGAAAGTGATTGACCACTGGCTCCCAACTGCAATGCTTTATTCAATTGCTCTGCTGCTTTATCATATGTCTTCAACTCATAATATGCCCCTCCCAATCGCTCATGAGATTCTTTATTGGCCTTGCCGCTATTCACCAGCTGACCATAGTCCGTGACAACTCCCTGCCAGTCCTTAAGTGCATATTTAGCTGCAGCCCGATTTTCAAGGGCTTTGGTATAGTCAGCTTTCAGTGTCAATGCCTGATCAAAGTCCTTAATGGCATTGGCATGGTCTTCTAATAAAAATTTTGCTTTACCGCGATTGTTAAAAAGAATAGGGTCTTTGTTGCCTAAAGCCTCAGATTCATTGTAGTTCGTGATTGCCCCCTTATAATCCTCCTTCTTGAATTTAAGATTAGCGACTATGAATCGTGCCTCCGCATCTTTCACATCCATCAAGAAAGCTTTTTCCAAATCAGAAATGGTGCCATCTTCATTCTTTAGGGTGTTTTGAGACATTCCGCGCATCAAATAAACTGATCCGTCATTGGCACCTCTTTCCATCGCCTTGGTCAGGTTATCAACAACTCCTCTTGGATCTTTGGTTTCGTACTTAGCGATGCCCAGTTGCAGATAAACTTCTTTGCTATCTGCTCCAGCTTGAGCAGCTCTCGCCAACACTGGAATGGCTGATTTGTAATTTTGTTGTTTCATGTAGCAGTCACCAAGCATCACGAGCATCTCCTGAGCTTTTTCTCCAAGCTGGATCGCTTTATTTATATTGGGTGTGGCAGCTTCATATTGTTCCAGTTTATACTGAGCTGTTCCCAGCTTCACATAATTAATTCTATCTCTTTTACCTTGACTAATTAAGTTATTGAGGTCATCAATTGCCTTTTGCCATTGCTCCTCATCATAGAGCGCATTGGCACGATTCTCCAGTGCAGTTGTATAGTCTGCTTTGATCGATAGTGCCTGATCAAAATCCTTGATAGCACCTAGATAATCCTTTTGGATATATTTGGCTTTGCCTCGGTTGTTATAGATCGTTTCATTCTTCAGCCCAGCTGCCTCCGCTTTGTCATAACTTGTGATCGCATTGCGGTAGTCTTCCTGACGAAATTTGGCATTGCCTAAGAAATAATATGAGTCAGCATCTTTTGCGCCCATGCCAGTTGCCTTTTCTAGGTCAACTCCTGCTCCCTGATAGTCTTTGAGTTGGTATTTTGTTTTTCCACGGAATTCGAAAAGCTCTGATGTATTCACTCTGCCTTTCACCGCATCATTAAAGTCATCTTGTGCTTTTGCGTATTGTTTGGTATGGTAATAGGCTACCCCTCTCTTTACGACTGCATCTTTGTCCTTATATCCTGAGTTGATCGCTTGCGAAAGTGCTACCAATGCATCCCTGTATTTGCCATCATTGAATTTGGCAATACCCGCTTTGTAGGCTTTTTCTTCTGGTAATTCTACTTGCACACTATCTTGCGCAAATGTGATCGAACTCAATGCGGACAATAGAAGAAGAATATATAAATACTTTTTCATTTTAGTTAATTTTATTTTGAGCGGCTATAAATTTAACAAAAAGTGGGGTGAAAGTAACAAATTCAAGTAATGAAAAGTATCACCGATAATTGTTAATGATAAAAGATTGTTATTACGTTAAAGACATGTCACTGCCTGAATACAAAACCTAAAACAACTTATTGAACCCTTCTCATATATTATTCTGGAATGTCTATTTATTTATCTTCTTGTCCAGCGTATTTTTCCCAACTGTATATGCGTAAGCAGCTGATGGTAAGAATTGGAAACGAATATCAGAATATTCTACTTCGCCTTCTTTACTTATTGACGTGACAATTGGTGTTTGAATATTATTTTCAAGGCAAAATTTAGTCAAACTTTTTAGTTCTTTTGGTTTATTAAAATATCTATCTGACCATTTGATTTCGAGCGCCCAAATTGGTTTTAAAGTATCACTTAGTACAACCATATCTACTTCACCATTGTTCCACCTGGCATAATAGGGTGTAAACCAATCTCTATGCATCCATTGTGCAAAAATGGCTGTTTCAACCATGTTTCCAATCATTTCATCAGTAGCTGTGATTGGTGTAAATAATGCACTTCTCAACGAAGGATTGGTTAAGTAAATTTTGAAAAAATTATCTCGTTTGAATCTTTTTCCACTTTGATCTATTCTTTTTACTTGCTTTATTAAGTAGGCTGCTTCTAAATATTCAATGTACTTTTTCAATGTATTTTTGGGAACTTGAGATTGTTTACTCAAGGTCTCCAGTGAAAATTCAGCTCCACTATTGTAGGCAATGGTCGTAAATAAAGAATACAGCTCTCTTGTGTCACTTATGCCATAAAGGCTTGGTAAATCCCTCAGGATAACCTTATCCACAATATCCTGCCTGATGTACCGTCCTGGATTTGCCTGAATTTTCTCAGAAAGAATCACTTCTGGGTATCCTCCAAAGTTGATATAATCTAAAAAATGCTTATTTAACTCATCCAAATGGCTCGTTGAATAAAATTCGGTCTTTTTGTTATTCCAATTGAGTTCAATAGGCTTAATAATTCTGTCCAACCCTTTCAAGGAGATATATTCATTAAAGGTCAGGGGGGGAAGCAAGAAGTCTGTAAATCGACCTGCACCACTTTCATTACTAGCAAATTTTAAGGCGGCAGCGGCAGATCCAGATACAATAAACTTATCCTTTCTATAACTATCCACCAATGATTTCAGATGTACTTCCCAATCTCTGCAATATTGTATTTCATCATAAATTATGTGCCAATTGGTTTTGTCCGTCAACCCAGTGGCTTCTTTTGCATAAAAAAAAAGTTGCTCAAGTGAAATGTTGTTATAAATAGGGTTTTCTATGGTGATAAATATTATTTTTTTTGGATCTGTCCCATTATTGATTAATTCTTGAACCATATGATAGAGCATCACTGTTTTGCCAACTCTCCTCGGTCCCATCAACACTACTGCTCTTCTAATTTCTCGTTCTTGAACCAGAGGTTTGAATAATTCGAAATATAATCTTCTAGGCATCTCATTGTAATCCGCTTCAATATTGCCTTCAACCCACCATGGATTTTCAAATCGAATGCGGTCTAGAATCTGATCTTTAGAAATTTCCTTAATCATTTATTTCTTATTTAAGATCAAATATAGTAAATAGAATCAATGTAATGACTCTATTTGTTATAAATATTGATTATAACGAAAATTTACGCTTAAAAAATTCTTAAATTGTAGTATTTCGTAACATTTTGATTTTGCTACTCCTCATGAAAATCGGCTTTAAAAAGAGCATTGATCTTTTCCTGTGTAGTCTTGCCACTTGACAAGTCCCATTTGGAAGTAGCGTTTTTGAACAAAAAGTGATTTAGTCCTGCGAATTAATTCCCACACTCTCTTCAAAAAAACGATGCAATGTTTTCATTTGAATGCGCCCCATTTTTTGTCCGAAATAGGAAACCAGATACAGTGATAAAAAAATCAAGCTGAGGATTGGAATCCACCACAAAATCCCTGCGGGTTTATCTAACATAAGATAAGACAACCCTACAGTACCCAAAATCATAATTGCCAATCCTAAAACAGCATAGAACATCACAAACATAGTCCAGACGGCCGGGCGAGGACCATAAACCCCACGAATGGTCGTTAAATCATCTTCTTCATCAATAGTCAATGTCAACTGAGGAGACCAATAATGTTGCTCTACTGTAGGAATGGTCAATGTGATATAGTTGTGATGCACTTTGCCCATACATTGAGGGTTCTCCCCGTTCAATGCATTTTCAATCTTTGAAATTACGTCATTCACCGAAACCTCGGTTTGAATTTTAAACCGAGGTCTAATCCGTGTAATACCTTCTTCCAGAGCTAAGCTCATCTATTCTCCTTTAAAGACCGCTTTTCTTTTCTCCAGAAAGGCATTTACCCCTTCCTGATAATCAGAAGAATTACCAGCTATCTCTTGACACAGTGCTTCGTATTCCAGCATTTGGTCCAAAGATGAATGTCCTGATTTGTTTTGCATTTTCTTCATCAGACCAATCGCCTTTGTTGGAGCAGTTGCATAATAATCAGTATATGACTTGACTGCTTCATCCAATTGGTCTGTAGGAACAGCCTTATTGATGATACCCATGTCTAGGGCTTCTTTACCAGTAATGCGAGAGCCCATTGTGCTTAGTTCAAATGCTTTGTGAGAGCCGACTATTCTTGGCAGAAAGTAGGAAGATCCAGAGTCCAGCACCAATCCGATGTTGACAAATACTTCGGTGAACTTGGCGGCCTCATCGGCTACGATGATATCGCAGGCCAATGCCAGAGAACATCCAGCCCCTGCCGCCACACCATTGATCCGACCAATAATCGGTTTCGGTAACTCCCTCATCAGTTTGATCAAAGGATTGTACCGCTTTTTCATTACATTCATGAAAGTGTCTTTCTCCTCTCCCATGATAGCCTTCAGGTCTTGACCTGAGCAGAACGCTTTCCCTTCGCCTGTCAATACGACCACACGAACTTCTTTATCCGTTGCAATCTTTTTGAATGCATCTTGCATTTCATAAGTCACCCCGTCATTGACGGCATTATATACCTCAGGACGGTTGATGGTTAGATTCGCTACTCCGTTTTTCTTTTCAAATTTGATGAATTGATACATATTCTTAGTTAGTCAGTTTTTCGGTTTTTCAGTTAGAACCAGAGAAGAACTGAGCAAAAGCTCAATACCAGTCCTATTGCTCCACCCATATATATTTCAACGGGTCGATGTGCATTCAGATACATGCGCGCAGTCATTACTCCTCCAGAAATGAGAATCGTTACCAGTAGCGGCCACAACAAACCCATATCCGGATAGGTCATTTTGATTGCCCAAAGAAATCCAATCACTCCCCCCATTCCAGCACTATGTGCGCTGACCTTGATCTTGATCGTCAATAGTGCTACCACTAGAATAATGGTCGTGATCGTCCCCAATATCAAAGTGATGTTATCCAATCGACCAATTCTAAAAGTGAACATATAGACCGTAATTCCATAGAAGAACACGGTGAAGAAAAACGGTAGAAGTCGCTCTTTCCTTTTTTCCAGCATAAAACTAGAGATCGTTCCGGTGAGCTTGAGTGTACTCATACTCAGCAGCGGAATCACAAAAGTCGTCACAAAAATCAGGGCAATAAGCAGCTTCATTTGCTCAAAGCTGTATGGGCTAAAAATCTCTGGTCCTACTAATAACAACACACCAAACAGCATAGTTGGCATCAGCAACGGGTGGAAAACATAGGAAATGGTTAATGCCAGCTTTCTACTCACCTTACAACTCTTTTCTTAGTCTCGCCACAGGAATATTGAGTTGTTCTCTGTATTTGGCAACGGTCCTTCTTGCAATGTTGTAGCCCTTTGCTTTTAGCATTTTCTCCAATTTATCATCAGACAATGGCTTATGCTTATCTTCTTTATCGATAATCTCCTTGAGACTGTGCTTCACTTCCCTGCTACTCACATCCTCACCAGAGTCAGTCGCAATGCCCTCTGAGAAAAAGTATTTCAAAGGATAGATACCAAATTCAGTTTGAATGGACTTGCTATTTGCCACACGAGAAACGGTCGAGATATCCATTTTGATCTTCTCTGCAATGTCCTTCAATATCATTGGACGAAGCTTTGACTCATCTCCTTCCAAAAAGAAATCATATTGGTATTGCACAATCGCATCCATTGTATATAGCAATGTGTTTTGACGCTGCTTGATGGCATCGATAAACCACTTAGCCGCATCTAGTTTCTGCTTAACAAATGAAACGGTTTCTTTTAGTTTTTTATCTTTCTTATCACTCTTATCATACGCCTGAAACATGTCAGAATAAGACCTGCTTACTCTCAATTCAGGAGCATTTCTTGAATTCAAAGTGATATCTAACTTACCGTCAGTATTAGTAAGAATGAAGTCCGGCATGAGGAATTGTGTCCTTACCAGCCCTGCAGAAGCTCCACCTGGTTTTGGGTTGAGCTTGGTGATCAGATCAATAGCATCCTTCACAAACTCTTCATCTTCGATGTCGAGTTTTTTCATGATTTTATCATAATGCTTTTTGGTGAATTCCGTATAGCACTGTTCGATAATCATCCGTGCCACTACCACATTTGCATGTTGCCCATCATCTCTTCTTTCCAACTGAATAAGCAAACATTCTTGTAAATTTCTTGCACCGATTCCAGGAGGATCAAAATCTTGAATTTTTCGAAGTACTTCTTCTACTTCGTCTGCATCTGTCTCCACATTTTGAGAAAAAGCCAGATCATTAATGATGGCTTCTAAGTCTCTTCTGATATATCCGTCACTTTCTATGCTACCTAGCAGTTGTTTACCAATTGTCTCGTGTCGCTCATCAAGTCCCAAAAAAGACAGCTGACTTAATAGCTGTTCATTGAGAGTAGAATGTGACCCAATGGGCATGTCTCTTTCCTCCTCATTTTCCCCATCACCTTGCATTTTATATCCACTGATCCCGTCATCTGGCAGGTAGTCTTCCACATTGATCTCTTCTTCTTTGACTTCTGCTACTTCTTCCTCTTGTGTCTGGGGTTCCTCTGGCTCTTCTTTACCTTCCTCAAGTGCAGGATTGACTTCCATCTCTTCCTCAATCCTATTTTCTAACTCTACAGTAGGCACCTGCAACAATTTGATAAACTGTATCTGTTGTGGAGATAATTTTTGTTGCAGACTTTGTGTTAATCCTAATCGTTGCATCGACTCTTTTTAAAGTGGTACTTATAAAGTAAGTTCATTACACGGATCGAGTGTGTAATAATAAGCTAAAAAACTGCGTTAAAGCGGTTTATCAATGCCCTGCATAAACTAAGCCAAATTTATTATATTTCTACATATTCTTTGATAAGAATCACAAAATAACTTTTTTTGCGCTTCGTCCGAAATCAACCCATATAACCGAAAAAATGGCGTTTACAACTATCTAAGTCATTTCGCAGGTTCTCTTGAGATGAAATCGAGTGAGAACTGTAGAAATCTTTACCATGTAGTTAATTTTCTTTCAATAATGGCTAGGATCCCTACGGGATGACTTACTATTGGAATAAGTAGAAAGTGAGGTAGACTAGGTCAATAATAAAAAGATGATTATGAAAAGAACTAAAATCAGTCAGGCACTTGCCGCTGAAATGATCGGAAAAGAAGTAGTAGTGAAAGGGTGGGTTCGTACCTTCAGAAGCAATCGATTCATCGCCATCAATGATGGCTCTACTTTGCATAATATTCAAGCTGTTGTTGACTTTGAAAATTTTGATGAGGCACTTTTAAAAAGAGTGACTACAGGATCCTGTGTATCTGTTGCTGGTGAAGTTGTGGCATCTCAAGGAAAGGGGCAGGCGGTTGAAATCATTGTCAAATCATTGGAAATACTCGGTGATGCTGACCCAGAAAAATACCCGCTGCAACCGAAAAAACACTCTCTTGAGTTTTTGAGAGAAATCGCCCACCTGAGGGTACGTACCAATACTTTTGGTGCGATATACCGCGTCCGACATGCAATGATTTTTGCTGTACACAACTTCTTCAATGAACGAGGCTTTTACAATGTGCACACACCCATCATCACAGGGTCTGATGCTGAGGGTGCCGGAGAGATGTTTCGCGTGACGACACTTGATCCCAAATCACCAACATTGGATGATGCTGGCAATGTAGATTACAAAACAGACTTTTTTGATAAGGAAACTAATCTCACCGTATCTGGACAACTAGAAGGAGAGACTGCCGCCATGGCACTTTCGGACATCTACACATTCGGACCAACTTTCCGTGCAGAAAACTCTAACACGACCCGGCACTTGGCAGAGTTCTGGATGGTCGAACCCGAAATGGCTTTCGCTGATTTGGATGACAACATGGATCTTGCAGAAGAGATGATGCAATATCTCGTGAAGTATGCAATGCAAAATTGCAAGGACGATCTGGAGATGCTCAACAACAGAGAGGTGGAAGAGCAAAAAACCAAACCTCAAAATGAACGCAATGAGTTGACACTCTTAGAAAGACTGCAATTTGTGATTGAGAATAATTTTGAGCGTGTAACCTATACCGAAGCTATTGATATCCTTAGAAACAGCAAGCCTAATAAAAAGAAGAAATTCAAATACTTGATTGATGAGTGGGGTGCA
>Ga0209634_1002368_pt1 | contig 13236 bp, 8 predicted proteins | sample LinPmetageLP40_FD_184043 | JGI IMG/M metagenome (GOLD analysis project Ga0209634, IMG submission 184043) | Marine viral communities from the Pacific Ocean - LP-40 (SPAdes) (version 2) | ecosystem: Environmental > Aquatic > Marine > Oceanic | place: Pacific Ocean | collected 2010-08-26
AGGTTGATAGGCTCTTCGCGCGCAGCCACAAAGCCCACCAAGCCCTCGTTATTACTTAAGCTCACTTTGCCCACAGATGCCGCGTTTAAGCCTTTGGTGGCACGTAAAATGTGCCGCTTGGTCTCTGCGTTATACACATAGACCGAACACACTTCGGTATTCATGGCTTGCTGCACTCGATCAACAAGAATGCCCAACGCGGCGTCAAGGTCCCCCGCGTTGTTCACCTCTTGTACGATTTGGCGCAGCAAATTTAGCATGATTGTTTTGCCTGTAATTCAAACAACTTAGGTGCTAACTCGCGCATGGCACGACGATAGACGTCTCGTTTAAATGGCACCACTTGGCCAAGCGGATACCAATAGCTGACCCAACGCCAGCCATCAAATTCGGCTTTATCCGCATAATCAAAGCTTATGCGGTTATCATTCGTGACGAGTTGCAACAAAAACCATTTTTGTTTTTGGCCGACACATACTGGTTTGCTGTTATGGCGCACCATGCGTTTTGGTAAACGGTATCTTAGCCAGCCTTTTGTACACCCAAGGATTTCTACATCTTCAGGTAATAGGCCCACTTCCTCCCGAAGCTCCCTAAATAAAGCGGCTTCAGCACTTTCTTGTGCCTTAATTCCGCCTTGAGGAAACTGCCACGCATCCTGCCCAATTCGCCTTGCCCATAATACCTGAGCATTTTTATTCACCAGTATGATGCCAACATTCGGGCGATAGCCTTCAGCATCGATCATGGTTTCATCCAAATTTTAAATTGATAATGCCACCATACTATTAAAACATTGCCATTGGAAACCAGTGTTTTTTTATTCCTTTTTAATATAAATAGGATTTATGAGCGCTACTTCCACAATATTAAAGACAGCTTTCCTATGACAGGCTAAAATACATCGCAATTTTTCAGCTGGGGAATGCCGTGGCACTGGCAATTTTTGACTTAGACAACACCTTAATCTCAGGCGATAGTGATCACGGCTGGGGGCAGTTTCTAGTCGAGCAAGGGCTGGTAGACGCCCAGTTATTCAAAGAGAAAAACGACTATTATCTTGAGCAATACCAATTAGGTCAGTTGGATATTCTTGAGTATCTTGAATTCTCTCTTCAAGCACTCACCCTTTTCCCCACCGAGAAACTCTTCCAGCTGCGCACGCAGTTTGTCGAAGAAAAGATTGTCCCTATCATCACGCAAAAATCCCTCGATTTATTGCAAAAACACCGAGATGCAGGGGATTACCTTCTCATTATCACTGCCACAAATTTATTTGTCACCGAACCCATTGCGGAACGTCTTGGGGTAGATGACATCATTGCCACGAATCCTGAAGTCATAAATGGCCAATATACGGGCAAAATCAGTGGGATCCCTAGCTTTCAAGATGGAAAAGTGAAACGCTTGGCAGCTTGGTTACAGCAAAACACGTTATCATTGCAGGGCAGTTACTTTTACAGTGATTCACACAATGATCTACCCTTACTCAAGCAGGTGGATTACCCCGTAGCCGTAGATGCCGATGAGACCTTGAGTGCATACGCACAACAGAACGGCTGGCCCATTATTAGTTTAAGGGATGACACTTGAAGTCAAAATTCAATCTAAACGTGTTTCCTATCGCCCTCTGGCTTGCTCTTGTGCTGGGCCTAAGTGGTTGCGATAAGCTTTTTGAGCAACCCAAACAAGCTGAGCAAGCACCCGAGCAAGCACAGGTGAACACCGAAGCACTTCTAAGCGCAGCAAACCTATATGTTTATACTCAGATGTCTGAGGCATTAAGCGGCGCACAAGAATTAGATTCCGTTATCACTTCCCTGTTACACCACCCTAATCCTGGTGCTCTAGAAGAAGCCCAGCTTGCTTGGATTAAAGCCTATAGCGCGTATATTAAAGTGAGCTTTTTCTCCCGAGTGCCCCGCTTTGAAAAACCTCAGTTTCGTGATCAAAATGACACCTACGCGCGCATAGAAGAGCGCATCGACAGCTGGCCAATCGAACCTGGCTACATTGACTACCTACCCTTGTATCCGTTAAGTGGCATCGTCAATGACCTTACTCTTAAAATTAACGAAGAAGATGTCAGCGCCCAGCATGGTTTTTCTGATATGCGCTTTGCCAGCCTAGGCTTTCACCCTATTGAGTTTTTATTGTTTGGGGAGAATGGGAAGCGCAGTGCTAAAGACTTCATCCCACAAGAAAACAGTATTGAGGTCGTTAGTGCAGACACGACCATTAAAGAAGATGACAGTGACGAACTCAGTCACTCAGACGATAAAAACAGTGAAACACATGAGCATGTTCATGTGGAAATTGATGGGCCACAAAACCATAACCGTCGCCGTGATTACTTACGTCTTCTGAGTGCATTAGTCGTGAAAAATTTACAGAAGCTCACCGATCGCTGGGAGCCCGCCCATGGCTACTACGCCAAACAATGGCGCCAACCTCAGCCCTCACAACAACTGGCAAGCTTAACCCTTGTTTATCAGTCCATGGTGGACAGCATTCAGAAAACGCTTTTAGAAAAGCACTTCTCTGTCTTACTCAATCAAAAACAAGTGGATGATTTACGTAGCCCTTTCTCCAATCAAGATGTGAACAACATGCATGATCTGGTCATGGGTATTGAGAGTTTACTGAATATGGAATCCGGTTTCATTAGCGCCCTCAGAGACCAAGATGCTGAAAGCGCAGATAAGATGACGGCTGTATTTAAACGTCTATTACGGGATATGAAGCAGCTTCCACAAAACCTAACAAGTCTGCCTTTGGATAAACGCAAAGCGCGTATTTTACCAGTACAAGAAAAAGTATTGCAGCTACTTGAGCAGCTCTACAAAGGGGCCATTATGCTACAGCTGCCCATTCGTGCCTTGCCTGTATCCACCAGCTAAGATCTCGCAATAAATTGACCACACAAAAGGCGATGAAGTGATTCATCGCCTTTTTTATTGCGATAATACCTTTGCGTGCCTCTGGCTTATGGTTTTTTAAAAATACAAAAACGATAGGAACAAAAAAAAGCGATGAATCACTTCATCGCTTTTTTTAACAAGTAATACTTAAAGCGCTAACTGTATGTGCTAGCGCCTAAGGTATTATTTATTTTTCTTTGAAGAGTTAGCACGCTTACGTTCGTTTTCAGTAAGGTGTTTCTTACGAATACGAATGCTTTCAGGCGTGACTTCTACTAGCTCATCATCTTCGATGAATTCTAGTGCTTGCTCTAGAGTGTGCTTAACAGGTGGAACCAAGTTAATCGCTTCATCTGTACCAGATGCACGTACGTTAGTTAGCTGCTTCGCTTTAGTTGGGTTAACAACTAGATCGTTATCACGAGAGTGAAGACCTACGATCTGACCTTCGTAAACTTCTTGAGCAGGTACAACAAATAAGCGACCACGCTCTTGCAAAGTGAATAGCGCGTAGCCCAGTACTTTACCAGCAACCATAGAAACCAACACACCATTATGGCGAGTTGCCACAGGTCCCGCTTTCACTTCACCGTAGTGATCGAAAACGTTGGTTAAAATACCCGAACCAGAGGTCATGGTCATGAAGTCGCCACGGAAACCAATCAAGCCACGAGCAGGCATGATGAATTCTAAACGCACACGGCCTTTACCATCTGGAACCATGTTGGTCATTTCAGCACGACGATCACCCATCTCGGACATCACCGCACCTTGGTGCTGTTCTTCAACGTCGATTACAACTTGTTCGAAAGGCTCTTCAATTTTACCGTTTACTTCGCGCTGAACTACTTCAGGACGACCAACGGCCATTTCAAAACCTTCACGACGCATGGTTTCGATCAATACAGAAAGGTGAAGCTCACCACGACCACTTACGCGGAATTTCTCAGGGCTATCGCCTTGCTCAACACGCAGTGCCACGTTGTGGATCAATTCTTTTTCTAGACGCTCAGCAATATTACGGCTGGTTACGAACTTACCTTCTTTACCCGCAAACGGAGAATCATTTACTTGGAAAGTCATGCTTACAGTTGGCTCATCAACCGATAACGGTGGCAATGCTTCAACGTTCGATGGTACACAAAGGGTGTCAGAGATACCCAGCTTATCAATACCTGTAATACAAACGATGTCACCAGCTGTTGCTGAATCAACAACCACACGGTGAAGACCGTGGTAACCTTTTACTTCAGCTACTTTGCCGTTACGCGTTTTGCCTTCAGCATCAATAACCGTTACTTGCTGGTTCGTTTTCAATGTACCACGAGTAATACGGCCGATACCTACAACGCCTTTGAACGGGTCATAATCCAAAGATGAAACCTGCATTTGCAGATCACCTTCAGGGTCAACGTCAGGCGCTGGAACGTTATCAGCAATCGCTTGAAGCAATGGTGTCATGTCTTCAGCCATATCTTCAAAGTCAGTACCGGCAATACCGTTGATTGCAGAAGCATAAATAACAGGGAAATCTAATTGCTCTTCAGTGGCGCCTAGACGATCGAACAAGTCGAATACTTCGTCCATTACCCAATCAGGACGCGCACCAGGGCGGTCAATTTTGTTGATAACAACGATTGGACGTAAACCGCGAGCAAATGCTTTTTGCGTCACGAAACGGGTTTGTGGCATTGGGCCGTCAACCGCATCAACGATTAGTAATACAGAGTCAACCATGGACATAACACGTTCTACTTCACCACCAAAGTCGGCGTGTCCCGGTGTATCTACGATGTTGAAACGGTATTCGTTCCACTTGATCGCAGTGTTTTTCGCCAAGATGGTAATACCACGTTCTTTCTCTTGGTCGTTGGAATCCATTACACGCTCGCCACCTAGCTCTTTACGATCTAGCGTGCCGGACTGCTCAAGTAGTTTATCAACAAGTGTGGTTTTGCCATGGTCAACGTGAGCGATGATGGCGATATTGCGTAAGTTCTCAATCATATATGTGTCCTGTCAGGCCTTGCTTTTAACATGCCTAGAAAATAAAACTGCACGGCGCAATCTGCAGTGGTTTGCGCATTCAACTCGAGGGGTGTCAAAACCGATTGGCTCATCTTGCGATTAGCTCACTAGGTTTTACTTAAATAAGGTAATACCTGAAATCCCCTCTTGAATGTCACTGCATCTTTATGGTTCACAAATCGAACCAAAAAACACGCTGCAAGGAGACTGCCTCAAAATTTAGGCGGCGATTATAGCCATCTAATGCCACGCAAGCTATGAAAACCCCGATAAAAAAGTGATTTTTTGTGCAAAAAATACTCAATAAGGTGATTTACCTGAAAATGACCTGCTAGCAGGCATAATCTAGGTATCATCACTGAAGCGTTGAACCTATAATGTGCAGGCCTTATGGGGTGGCATGGCTAAAACAAACAAAATTAATATGTTTTAGCACCAAATTAGAGCACGACTTTCGTCATTTGCACTAATATGTGACATGGGTATCTTGGAATTACGCTCAAAGCGCCTTGAAAGCCCGTTATATCACCCTGATAATGACTGGCATGCGTTTTGCTCTATGTTCGGGCAGTGCACCAAGTGCAAGCTCCTATATTAAGAGCAATCGTAAAATCATCAGACGCAAATCGTCTTCTACCATTGGAGAGCACCATGTCAGAGAATACTCTGAAGCTGATTAAAGACAATGATGTGAAGTGGGTTGACCTACGCTTCACGGACACTAAAGGTAAAGAGCAGCACGTTTCTATCCCTGCTTCTTACGTCGACGCTGAATTTTTTGAAACTGGCCAAATGTTCGATGGCTCTTCAATCGCTGGCTGGAAAGGCATCAATGAATCAGACATGATTCTATTGCCAGATGACAACACTTCTTTCCTAGACCCGTTCACTGAAGATGCAACGCTAATCTTACGTTGTGACATCATCGAGCCTAGCACCATGCAAGGTTATGAGCGTGACCCACGTTCTGTTGCAAAACGCGCTGAAGAATTCCTTCAGTCTACTGGTCTTGGCGACACTGCATTCTTCGGTCCAGAACCTGAATTCTTCATCTTTGATGATGTTAAATTCGGTGCTGACATTTCTGGTGCTTTCTACAAAGTTAACTCTGAAGAAGGTTCTTGGAACTCTGCGAATTCAATCGAAGGCGGTAACATGGGTCACCGTCCTCGCGTTAAAGGCGGTTACTTCCCAGTACCACCAGTAGATAGCTCTCACGACATGCGTGCTGCAATGTGTAACACCATGATGGCAATCGGCCTTGACGTTGAAGTGCATCACCACGAAGTGGCAACTGCTAACCAAAACGAAATCGGCGTTAAATTTAACACGCTAGTTAAAAAAGCTGACGAAGTGCAAATGCTTAAGTACGTTGTTCATAACGTTGCTCACGCATACGGCAAAACGGCTACTTTCATGCCTAAGCCAATCGTTGGTGACAACGGTTCTGGTATGCACGTTCACCAATCTTTCTGGAAAGATGGCGAGAACATGTTTGCTGGTGACGAGTACGCTGGTCTTTCTGAAACGGCTCTTTTCTACATCGGCGGTATCATCAAGCACGCTAAAGCGCTAAACGCGTTCACTAACCCAGGTACTAACTCTTATAAGCGTTTGATCCCTGGTTTCGAAGCACCTGTAATGCTTGCGTACTCTGCACGTAACCGTTCTGCTTCTATCCGTATTCCTTACGTTGCAAGCCCTAAAGGCAAGCGTGTTGAAGCTCGTTTCCCTGACCCAATCGCTAACCCATACCTAGCATTCGCTGCAATGCTAATGGCGGGTATCGATGGTGTTAAAAACAAGATTCACCCTGGCGATGCGGCTGATAAAGACTTGTACGATCTTGAGCCAGAAGAAGCGGCTAAGATCCCACAAGTGGCTGGTAGCCTACGTGAAGCTCTTGAGTGCCTTAAAGAAGACAGCGCTTTCTTAACTGAAGGTGGTGTATTCACTCAAGACATGATCGACGCTTACATCGAACTTAAAATGGAAGAAGTGTATCGTGTTGAACACACGACTCACCCAGTTGAGTACGATCTATACTACTCTGTTTAATAACAGACCTAGTTTAGAAAAAAGGAGCAGCCTACGGGCTGCTTTTTTTATGTGTAAACAAAAGCGTTGAACACAATTCTCGACCCATAACCCAGTTGAGTACGATCTATACTACTGGGTTTAATAACAGACCTAGTTTAGAAAAAAGGAGCAGCCTACGGGCTGCTTTTTTTATGGGTAAACAAAAGCGTTGAACACAATTCTCGACCCATGACCCAGTTAAGTACGATCTATACTACTGGGTTTCATAACAGACCTAGTTTAGAAAAAAGGAGCCTGCGGGCTGTTTTTTTATGGGCGAAACAAAAGCGTTGAACACAACTCTCGAGCCATGACCCAGTTGAGTAAGATCTATGCTACTGGGTTTAATAACAGACCTAGTTTAGAAAAAGGAGCCTACGGGCTGCTTTTTTATGGGCGAAACAAAAGCGTTGAACACAATTCTCGACCCATGACCCAGTTGAGTACGATCTATACTACTGGGTTTCATAACAGACCTAGTTTAGAAAAGGAGCCTGCGGGCTGTTTTTTTATGGGCGAAACAAAAGCGTTGAACACAACTCTCGACCCATGACCCAGTTGAGTACGACCTAGACTACTGGGCTTCATAACAGACCGAGTTTAGAAAAAGGAGCCTGCGGGCTATTTTTTTATTGGTAAACAAAAGCGTTGAACACAACTCTCGACCCATGACCCAGTTGAGTACGATCTAGACTACTGGGCTTCATAACAAACCCAACTTAAAAAGATGACATCCAGCTTATACTTAAATACCTTTTCTCAATGATATAAACCAAGCATCTTAAACTTACTTCCAATCTCATTTTTCAACCTGACAACTAGCCTATAAAGTGATGGTAACCTGCTCTCAATTCACACAAATAAGCCTGCAAGTGACCATAAAACCCGCTACAGTAGAGAGCATGACAGAGAGCCTCCTATGAAAACCTTATTACTGATTTTATTCTTTCCAATTTTTGCTCACGCTCAGGTTTACACTTGGATAAACGAGCAAGGTATTCGTGTATACGGAGATGAGCCTCCCGCCAACGCGGACAAGGCGCAGCTACCTAACCTGCAAGAAATAAAGATGCCCAAAGTGGTGCAAAAAGAAGAAAGTAGCGAACAACCAGCATCCGGTGTTTTCAAAGGCTATGAGCTATTAGAGATTATTAGCCCCAAAGAAGACCACATGATCACCTCAGGTCACGCAGGGAAGGCCACCATTCAGTTGCATATCCAGCCAGAACTGCAACCAAAACATCAAATCACTCTGTTGTTAAATGGCCAACCTATCGAAACAGGTGCCCAGCTCCAATTTCAACTAGACAACCTAAACCGCGGCTCTCACCTACTTCAGGTGCAGATCAAAGACCAAGGGCGACTCTTAATATCCAGCCCTAAGCGACGCATCCACGTCCAGCGCCCCTCTATTCTAAATCGCCCTCGCACCTAATAAGACCACTACGCACCAATATGGTGCTATAGTATTAAGCAAGTTAGTGCCTCGCACCTTTTGTAGGCCGAAAAGCTCTGTATTTATGGGGTTGCTCGGCTATTTCAGTGCAATATCAATATGGCTTGCTTCTTGCTTCAAGGCCACTACTTAGGAAAAGTATTTTATGGCCGATTTCGTTTTTTACAAACAACTGATCAATCATTTAGACAGCTCTATCTTAGTGCTGGATGAAGCATTAACGGTACGCTACCTTAATCCCGCAGCAGAAGCACTGCTGCAAGTGAGCGGTCGCCGCTGCGTTGGCATGGACGCAGGCGCTGTGTTTCTTGATATACACCAAGACATGCAAACTCTTGAAAATTCATTAGAACAAGAGACCTCCTTTACTAAACGTGAAGCCGAAGTTCGCCTGATGAATCAACAGGTCATCACACTGGATTACAGCGTCAGCCCTGTGGAGTTTGAAACCACCATCTGTTTAGTGGTTGAAATGCACCCACGGGATCGCTTATTGCGTATTAGCCGTGAAGAAGAATTGATTACCGCTCAAGCCACTACCCAGACACTGGTCAGGGGAATGGCTCACGAGATCAAAAATCCTCTGGGCGGCATTCGTGGTAGCGCACAACTACTTGAACGCATGCTAGAAAGAGACGAACTTAAAGAATACACCCATATCATTATTGAAGAAGTGGATCGTTTAAGAAATCTCGTGGACAAGATGCTCGGGCCAAATAAATTACTTGAGCGCATCGAAACCAATATTCATGAAGTATTAGAGCGGGTACATAGTTTAATCAGCGTGGAAGCCGATGGTGCGTTAAAAATCAGACGGGACTATGACCCAAGTATTCCTGAATTTTTAGCGGATAAAGAGCAGCTCATTCAAGTGGTCTTAAACATTACGCGTAATGCCATGCAAGCGCTGTTAGCTCAACAAGGTGAACATGAATTCCCAACCATCACCTTAAGAACTCGGGCCATTCGTCAATTCACTATTGGGCACACCAAGCATCGCTTAGTGCTTCATATGAGCATTATGGATAACGGCCCAGGTATTCCAGAAAACATCCGAGAAAGTTTATTTTTTCCTATGGTCAGTGGACGAGCAGAGGGCACAGGATTAGGGTTATCCATCGCACAGTCCATTATTAATCAGCACCAGGGCATTATCGAATGTGATAGTGAACCAGGTAAAACAAAATTCTCTATCTATCTGCCGTTAGAACTTAATCAAGATGATTACGCCGCTCAACCGCAGAAAAATATATTTTAACATTGGGACTAAGCCATGAATAAAGTTTGGATTATTGACGACGACCGCTCTATACGCTGGGTATTAGAAAAAGCCCTGGAGCAGGACAATATTGAAAGCCAATCATTTGAAAATGGCGACAAAGTTATCAGCGCGCTCAACCGTGAAATTCCAGATGCCATCATCAGTGATGTACGCATGCCTGGGGTTGATGGCTTAACTTTGTTAAATCAAGTTCACCAAGTTGACCCTAATATACCTGTGATCATTATGACCGCGCACAGCGACTTAGACAGCGCGGTAACCTCTTATCAAAAAGGCGCGTTCGAATACTTACCAAAACCGTTTGATGTGGACGAAGCGGTTAGCCTGATTAAACGCGCCATTGCACACAAACATGAAACCATGTCGGTGAGCCAAGCTGAACCTGCTGAGCCTTATCAGCATACCGAGATAATCGGTGAAGCACCGGCCATGCAGGAAGTGTTTCGTGCCATCGGTCGCTTAAGCCACTCTAATATTACGGTTTTGATTAACGGTGAATCCGGTACGGGTAAAGAGCTCGTCGCCCATGCGTTACATAAACACAGCCCACGAAGCGAGCATCCTTTTGTGGCATTAAACATGGCCGCGATTCCAAAGGACTTGATCGAAAGCGAACTATTTGGTCACGAGAAAGGCTCCTTTACAGGCGCCGGCGGACAACGTCGTGGACGCTTTGAACAAGCCGATGGCGGTACACTATTTCTAGATGAAATTGGTGACATGCCAGCGGACACACAGACCCGTTTATTACGTGTATTAGCCGATGGTGAATTCTATCGGGTCGGTGGCAGCACGCCAGTTAAAGTAAATGTGCGTATCATTGCCGCAACCCACCAAGACTTAGAGGGTTTAGTAAAAGCGGGCAGCTTCCGTGAAGATTTATTTCACCGCCTAAATGTTATTCGTATTCATTTGCCAGCGCTTGCTGAACGCCGCGAAGACGTGCCACGCTTGTTACACCACTTCTTAAATCGTGCAGCGGATGAGTTAGGTGTTGAAGCCAAGGTGTTAAAAAGTGATACCGAAGAATATCTGTGCACCCTGCCATGGCAAGGTAACGTTCGCCAATTAGAAAACACCTGTCGCTGGATTACAGTGATGGCATCTGGTCGCGAAGTTCACATTAATGATTTACCACCAGAGCTTTTAAACCAAGAAGAAAAAGCCACTACCAGCAACAACTGGGAACAAGCATTACGTAACTGGGCTGATCAACAATTAGCGCAAGGTAAGAAAAGTGTATTGGATACCGCTGTGCCTATTTTTGAACGCATCATGATCGAAACCGCGCTCAAGCATACTGCCGGTCGTCGTCGCGATGCCTCAATTTTATTAGGCTGGGGACGCAACACCTTGACCCGTAAGATTAAAGAATTGGGCATGGAAGAAACCACTGAAGAAGAAGAAATGGAATAACCCATATAAAAAATCACTCGAACCCTATTGGGCTTCGAGTGGTTTTTAGTGTGTCATCATTAATACCAGCTCGCCATCCACTCTATTTGTAATACACCTCTTTCCAATAAATCACCTTGTCGTGGCCACGGTATTGACCAAAAGTAATTTCCGCTTGAGGGTCTTCAAATCCCGTACCACTCCAATCGTATTGGAGCCAGTTGGGGCTGGCGTAAGGAAAACGAAATTGACCATAACGCCCACCAATCGGCGCAGACCAAATCACATTGATCACACCACCCATGAAGTTACCCGTGTCCCCTGACGCACCGGTGGCACTAGAGTCTGTGGATAAAAACGGATCGCTGGCGCTCCCTATATCCGTCACCGTAATGGTGCCGATACCAGAGAGATCATAAAGCGTACCGCTATCATCCAAGTTATTCACAAATTGATTGCCATCAAAATATTGCGTTTGCCATTGATGGGTTAACGATTGTGTTTCAGGGCCGTAGGCATTCGATAAAACTAAGCGACCAAAACGAATTTCTTGCCCCACAGGATTAATTGCAAGGTTATTCGACAGGCTCACGCCATCGTCATCCACATAATCATTAATATTAATTTGAATATCGTTAATAAACGGCGCCACCATAGCGTTAAGTTCATGGTCATATCGATAGTGATCATCGGCACTTAAACTCACACGAAAAACCCCCGTGGCACTATCGTAATTCGTAGTTGGATTATTAAAACCAGCGGTGACACTTAAATCCGTTAAACCGTCGGCGCCCAGAATTGCCGTGGTGGTATTGATGACGGGTAACGGGTTTTTATTAAAACTGCCTAACACATAATTTTTAACCGTTGACCCTTGTAGATTACGAGCCACAAAATCAAACTGCGGTGGGCTTGAATATTCAATACCGCCTAAACCCGCCGCATCCAGTTCCCCTACATAACTAAACCCCGTATTGGCATTAGCAAAACTGCCTGGGCTAAGGTTACTAATAAAAAAATCAGCTGGATAAAATCGACCAAATTCATGGGATGGTGACGTCACTAATACATGGGATAAATAATTATTCCCCCCTGCCTCTATGTTCATGACACCTACTTCACTCCAATTCATTACCCCGTCAAATTGACCAGACAACAAAGGTACGGTGTTTAAGGACAAACTACCCGGCTCACCTGCGACAGGTGAAATGAGGTTATTCGTTAAGCTCACGGAGTGATTAAAGTTTGGTAACACAAAATTATTATCACAAAAGTCACCATCGCCATCATTGCGCCAACCTTGTGCGGTAACCCGTAAATTAAAATCTTCGCCCGCCTGCTTAAAGCGGCTGCAATTCCAGTAGTCAGGCCCCGTACAAGTAAAGTTAGGCTCGCTAGTGGTGGTGCAAAAACCAGCAGGGGTAAACTCCATAGGCTGACTAGAGCCGAGTATGTTGTCACCTGCCTGTATTAGACGTGCATGCAATGCCACCGCGCCCGCATCACTATAAATACTATTGGATAAATCGGCGGTGCTATTACTCGAAAAATTGAACATAACAGCAGTATAGTTACTAACCCCTGCACTGGTATTTTTGGCTAGGTTTGTACCGGATATTGAAAACTGCGAGGCGTTACTGGCACTGCAATTAGCCGGCGTATTACATTGCAAAGCAAGGTCTATGGTTTGCGGGCCTGTAAACAACCCAGTGCAAACCCCTGTGTCCAAATCAGTGGTAATGGCGCGTAACTTCAACGGCTCGTATGAAAGGGATTGATTCAAAGGCCTGCCCGATGTGTGAACAGGAATGTCCTCACTGACCGGGGGTGTACCAGTACCGTATATGAATTTAAATCCTGAACGGGCAAAGATCAGTGCAGGGTCATCTAGTGCCGTTGCGTTATTACTGGTTTCAGTGACACCCAGATTATCTTCTACATTGATGCTGATGGTTTCCACATGGGTATTCAAATAATTAAATACCACCGCGCCATTATCTAGTGCAGAAAATTCATAAGTAGCGGAACCAGCATCAACACCCACACCATTAAAAAGACCAGAACCGCTATTGAGG
>Ga0209634_1002369_pt1 | contig 13236 bp, 15 predicted proteins | sample LinPmetageLP40_FD_184043 | JGI IMG/M metagenome (GOLD analysis project Ga0209634, IMG submission 184043) | Marine viral communities from the Pacific Ocean - LP-40 (SPAdes) (version 2) | ecosystem: Environmental > Aquatic > Marine > Oceanic | place: Pacific Ocean | collected 2010-08-26
TTAGAAGAGGTGGTTTGAATGGAGTATCACAATTAGATGGAACAGGAGCACAAAACGCTGTCGCTAACATAACAGCAGGCGTTAGCAGAACCAGAGCACAAGTAGGAGCTAATGTTTTAATTAAAAACGAAGATGATTACGACGGCAATCATTCTGCAGGCAGCACACAAAAATCTTGGGCTGGAAAATATCCAGGACAATTAGGCAATGCGTTAAAAGTATCATTATGTGATTCAAATACGTATGCAAGTTGGGAATTTGTAAATAACTTTCCAAATACACCAGGTACATCAACATACGCCTCAACTAGAAATGGAACAAATGATGAAATGCATATAGCTGTTGTAGATGAAACCGGGGCATGGACAGGAACTGCTAATACAATTTTAGAAAAATTTGAATTAGTATCTAAGGCTTCTGATGCGTTGTTGCCTGATGGTTCATCAAATTTTTATGTAGATGTAGTTAATAGACAATCCAAATATATTTGGTGGTTAGGACATACTTCTAATGTAGAAGCAGTTGGAACTGTGTGGGGTACAACAGCACAAGATTCTACATTTAAGAGTACTAACAGTGGTAATGGAAATATTAACTTTTCCTTATCAAATGCTATTTCAAATGATACATTAACTGATGGAAATATACAAACCGCTCTTAATACATTTAAGAATGATGATTTATTTGACATATCACTTTTACCATTAGGTGAAGTATCTAGTGCTACAGCAATATATGCTATTAATAATATTGCAGAAGCAAGAAAAGATTGTGTGGTGTTTATTTCACCAGAACAAGCTGATGTTGTTAATAACATTGGAGATGAATCAACTGATGTTACAGAATTTAGAGATACATTGCCTTCATCATCTTATGCTGTAATGGATTCAGGGTATAAATATCAATATGATAGATTTAATGATGTGTTTAGATATGTACCATTAAATGGAGACACAGCAGGTCTTTGTGTAAGAACTGACTTTACAACTGATCCATGGTTTTCACCAGCTGGATTTAACAGAGGTCAAGTTAAGAATGTAGCAAAACTTCCATTTTCACCAAGACAGACTGAAAGAGATGTGCTTTATAAAAAAGGTGTAAACCCAGTAGTTACTTTCCCTGGACAGGGAACAGTTTTATTTGGCGATAAAACACTTCTTGCTAAACCATCTGCTTTTGACAGAATTAATGTAAGAAGACTATTCATTGTGCTTGAAAAATCAATTGCAACTGCTGCCAAGTTTCAGTTGTTTGAGTTCAATGATGCATTTACAAGATCACAATTTAGAAATCTAGTAGAACCATTTTTACGAGATGTGCAAGGTAGACGTGGAGTTACAGACTTTAAAGTTGTTTGTGATGAATCAAATAATACAGGCGAAGTAATAGATAGGAATGAATTTGTTGCTGACATATTTATTAAGCCTGCAAGAGCAATTAACTTTATGCAACTCAACTTCATTGCAACGAGAACAGGTATTTCGTTCGAAGAAGTTGGTGGATAAAAGGGAGATAACTAATGTCAACAGTATTTAATGTAGAACGATTTAAATCTGCCCTTACAAATGGTGGTTTAAGACCTAATCAATTTGCAGTACAGCTTTCATTTCCAACATATGTTGCAGGAGCTGCTAATGCAGTTCAAAAGTCACCGTTTTTGGTTAATGTAGCTGAACTTCCAGGTCAGATTATAAATCCAGCAATTGTATTGTATCGTGGAAGAGAAGTTAAGTTTGCAGGTGATAGAATTTATGCACCTTGGACAATAACAGTTCTTAACGATTCTCAGATGAGTGTAAGAAATGGAATTGAACAATGGATGGCTGGAATGGAAGATTTACAGACAAAAGTAGGTAGATTAAATCCAGCTGAGTATCAAAGAAACTTAGATATATTCCAATTAGATAGAAATGGTAATGTTTTAAAAACTTATACCTTACTAGACTGTTTCCCTATAGACCTTTCTCCTGTAGCATTAGACTTTGGAGCCAATGATCAGATATCAACATTTACTGTAACTTGGCAATATCAGTCGTTTGCAACATCAGGTGGTGGTACTAATTTGGGTAGCATTCTTGGATTTTAATAAAGGTTAATTTTTGTCATGGCAATCAATTTATTTGGTTTTACAATAGAGCGATCAAAGAAGCCGGATCTTACTAATCAATCGATAGTATCTCCGGTTTCTGAAGATGGAGCAATAACTGCAACTTCAGCAGGCTATTACGGCACTTTTGTCGATATAGATGCCTCAACAAGAAGTGAAGCAGATCTAATTTCAAGATATAGAGAAATAGCAGGGTATCCTGATTGTGATAATGCTATTGAAGAAATAATTTCAGAGGCAATTGCAGGAATAGATAATGAAGAGCCAGTTGCAATTAATTTAGAAAAATTAAACTTATCTGAAAGTTTAAAAAAAACTATAACAGCTGAATTCACTCAAGTAAAAAAACTCCTCGATTTTAATGACAAGGCACATGACATCTTTAGAAGATGGTATGTGGATGGAAGAATTTATTATCAAAAAATGATTGATAAAAAAGATATATCTTCTGGAATCCAAGAATTAAGATATATTGATCCAAGAAAAATTAGAAAAGTAAGAGAAATTAAAAAGAAAAAAACTCAAGAAGGTTTAGATTTAGTTGAAACAATAGAAGAGTTTTTTGTTTATAATGAAAAAGGATTGGCTTATAGTCCTGGTGTTCCTCCTACTAATTACAATCATCAGACTGGTGTAAAAATTGCAACTGACACTATTGCTTTTTGTCCATCTGGAGTTATGGATTTACAAAGACAATTGGTTATAGGTTATTTACATAAAGCAATCAAGCCAGTTAATCAGTTAAAAATGATGACCGATTCATTAGTAATTTATCGTATATCAAGAGCACCTGAAAGAAGAATATTCTATATTGATGTAGGTAATCTACCCAAATTAAAAGCAGAACAATATATGAGAGATATCATGGCAAGATATCGAAACAAAGTTGTGTATGATTCTGCAACGGGTGATGTAAAAGATGATCGTAAGTTTATGACAATGTTAGAAGACTTTTGGTTACCAAGAAGAGAAGGTGGTAGAGGTACAGAAATTACTACTTTACCAGGAGGCTCAAATTTAGGTGAGATAGCTGATATTGAATATTTTCAAACAAAAGTATATCAATCACTTAATATACCTACTTCAAGATTTCAACAGCAGTCAGGATTTAACTTTGGAAGACAGGCAGAAATAACTCACGAAGAGATAAAATTTATTAAGTTTATTAATAGATTAAGAAAGAAATTTAATCATTTATTTAATGATCTTCTAAGAACACAATTAATTCTTAAAAATATTATTACTGATGCTGATTGGGAAAATATGAAAGAAGATATTTCTTATTCATATGCACAAGACCAATATTTCCAAGAAATGAAAGAATCTGAAAATATGAGAAATCGTATAGATCTTTTAACTCAAATGCAACCATATGTTGGAAGATTTTATTCAGATGATTATATAAAGAAAAAAGTTTTGAGGTTATCTGATGAAGAAAGAGAAGAAATTGATATAGATATACAAGAAAATCCCCCTCCTCAACAAGAAGACCAATAAAATCTTATAAATAATACAAATATAAGGAAATATTATGTCAGAAGCAGAAACAGCAGAGCCAGAAGTTGATCAAGAACAAGAATTGGAACCTAATCATATAGGTAATTTTATTGATAATGTGTTAGATGGAAGTAATTCTGCTGCTAAAGACCATTTTGATAATGCCATAGCGTTAAAAATTACTCAATCGTTGGATACAGAAAAACAAAATTTAGCAAGTAGTCTATTCAACCAGGAGCATGAAAATGGCCAACCACAAAAAAATGACGCAAGCTGAAATTGAAAAAAAAGAGGACATAGTTAAAGGTATGAAAAAGAACTTCAATCAATTTAGACAAGAATATGGCGATAAAGCAAAAGAAGTTATGTATGCTACTGCCACAAAACAAGCAATGGGCGAAGAAACTTCTGAAGAAGAAACAGAAGAAGTTTTTGTAGAGCATTGGTGTGCTAAACACGTTTATCATGATGTGTATGGTGAAGGTACAGTTATGGAAGGTAAACATGATATACCTGATGATAAAGGTGTTATTTCCTGGTATACAGTAAAATTTGAACACGGTGAAGAAACAGTGTTTACAGAAGATGTTGAAATTATGCATGAAAGACATCATGGTCATATGATGAAAAAAAAGAAAAAAGTTTCTGAAGATATGCATAAAATGGGTCATGATGTTAAAAGTAAAAAAAGGATGACTCAAGCAAAACAAAATATTAAAGATGTAGACAAAGTAGACGATCTTAGTGGTGTAGAAGAAGAACTTACGGGCGATCAACATAAAATAGATGCTAATAAAAATGGTAAAATTGATTCGCATGATTTCAAGCTATTAAAAAAAATTAAGAAAGCTAGGAGCTAATAGATGTCAGCTGCAGATAGAGGTAGTATTGTATCAGCGGGAGAAGCTAATATAGTAATGCTGCAAAAAAGAAATGCAGTTATTCATTGCTTATCTTCAAAAGCCATTAATGGAAATGTTCATGCTAATACGTTTGGAGGAAGAAGTAATTTAATTCATAAGCATGCTAACTTAGCTGCTTCTCAAACATTTAATGCTGCTGCTGGAGATGGTTTAGCAATTAATAGTGTCGTTTATTCAGTTAATGGTGATGTAACAATAGAAAGATACAATTCAAACAGTGATAGAGCTAATGTTCTTTTACTAACACAAGGTCAGGGTAAACTCGATTTTGATGGATATAATATTCCATTGGAAAGAGGTGGAAATATATTAGTTCATTTTGGAACTACTGAAGGAACAGTCACACTTTCAGTAAGTAAAGGTGGTGCATTTGTAGATCCTGATATACAAAACTTAATAGGCAGACTCTGATGAAACTAATTACCGAAGTTAATATAGACTCAGAAATTAAATATCTTGAAGAAACAAATAATGGTAAGAAAAGTTATTATATTGAAGGTAAATTTATGGGCTATGATGAGCCAAATAAAAATGGAAGAATTTACCCAAGAGGTATAATGGAAAAAGAAGTATCAAGATATCAAGAACTTATTGGCGAAAAAAGATCACTTGGTGAATTAGGACATCCTCCAACTCCTACTGTTAATTTAGATAAGGTGTCTCATCTTATAACAAGTTTGAAAGTAAACGAAAATGGAGACGTTTATGGTAAAGCAAAAATTTTAGGTACTCCCATGGGTAAGATTGCAGAAAATTTTATTACTGAAGGAGTGCGTTTAGGTGTATCCTCAAGAGGAGTGGGTTCACTAAAAGAAAAAGATGGCATAAACGAAGTTCAAGATGATTTTCAATTATCAACTGTCGATATAGTTTCTGATCCTTCAGCTCCAAATGCATTTGTTAGAGGTATAATGGAGAATGCAGAGTGGTTTTTAAATAATGGTATTTGGGAACCAAGACAAATTGAAGAAGCTCAAAAAACTATCAAAAAAGCATCAAAAAGACAGCTTCGCGAAGCTAAATTACATGTATTTAAGAAACTTTTAAATTCTATCAAGTAACATTTTTTTATAAATAAATTAAGAACACATAATTAGGAGACAAAGAATGTCAGTCGAGTCAAAGATCAAACAACTGCTAGAGGGAAAAGCTGATGACAATAAGCAGTTATCTGAAGCGGAAAAGCCCGAAGAGCTTAGCCAAATTAGTGTTGGCGACGCTGGTCGTAAAGCATCTGCAGAAATGAAAAAAGATAACTCAAGATCCTCAAGAGAAGCTAATACTGGTGATAAAGGCGTTAATAGTATAAAACAAGGAAATTCAGAGGTAGCAACAGTAGATGAGTTTGACGAGGATGAAAAGAATCCTGGCGCAAAAGCAGCTGCTAAAGTAATTTATGCTAAAAATCCTTCTTCTATTAAAATGAAGGGTGATGCTAAATCAATGCAAATTCCCGGCGTAACATCAACATCTGGAGTATCTTCAATGACAGCACCAGCTTCCGAACAAGTAGAAACAAACGACGAGACCATGTTAGAGATTGATATAACAGAAGAGTTAGATAGTATTTTTGGAGAAGATCTTTCAGAAGAGTTCAAACAAAAAGCTACTTCAATTTTTGAGGCAGCTGTTGTTGCAAGAGTTAATAACGAAATGGAAAAAATTGTTCAAAAAATGGATGAACAAAATGCTACTCAATTAGATGAATATAAAGAAGTAATGGTTGAAAAAGTAGACAGCTATATGAACTACATTGTGGAACAATGGATGGAAGAAAACAAATTAGCTGTTGAAAATGGTTTACGAAATGAAGTTACTGAAGAGTTTATGGTAGGTCTTAAAACATTATTTAAAGAATCTTATATTGAGATTCCAGAAGACAAATATGATGTGCTTGACGATCTAACTAATAAAGTTGAAAGTTTAACTGCTGAACTAGACGAAACAGTTCAAGACAATGTAAATTTAGCAAGTAAATTAGTTGAGTATAAAAAATCATACGCATTTGAAGAAGTGTCGGGTGGACTAGCTGAGACAGAAAAAGAAAAATTATCTAAGTTAATTGAAGGAGTAGAATTTAACTCTGATCAAGAGTTTAAGGAAAAAGTTTCTGTAATTAAAGAAAATTATTTTCCTAAAGATAAAGTTCAATCTCCAGAACAGACTTTAGTCGAAGAAAGTGGTACTCAAGAGCCTGAACTTGACTCAACAAACTCAATGTCTAAATATATTGAATCTATTTCAAGAGTAAAAAAGTAATAAATAATATAACATTTAAAACGAAGGAGTAAAAAATGTATTTATCCGAAAGCTCAATGAAGAAATGGAGTCCAGTTTTGGATCATCCAGATCTTCCAAAAATTGAGGAAAACTATCGTAAACAAGTAACTGCTGTTCTTTTAGAGAATCAAGAAAAAGCTCTCCAAGAAGAAAAAGCAATGTTAAATGAAGCTGCCCCTGCAAATGCATCTAGTGGTGCTGGTATTGACAGATATGATCCAATTCTTATTGGTCTAGTAAGACGTGCCATGCCTAATCTTATTGCATATGATATTGCTGGTGTACAACCTATGACAGGTCCTACTGGTCTTATTTTTGCTATGAAATCTTTATACGGCAACAACCGTACAGAAGCAGGCCATACAGAAGCATTGTTCAACGAAGCTAATACAGGTTTCTCAGCTTCCGCATTCCAGAAGAGTGGTAATGCTGCAACAAGTGGTACAGGTCAAGTTGGTGATAATCCAGTTGACGCTGGCTACAACGTTGTTCCAGGTATGACTACAGCGTTAGGCGAGGCTTTAGGTGATGCTGATGACAATTCATTTGGTCAAATGTCATTTAGTATTGACAAGACAACTGTAACAGCTAAGACAAGAGCTTTAAAAGCTGAGTACACGTTAGAACTTGCACAAGACTTAAAAGCAGTCCATGGTCTTGATGCTGAGACAGAGCTTTCAAATATTCTTTCTCAAGAAATTATGTTTGAAATTAACCGCGAAGTTGTTAGAAGAATCTATCTTGTTGCTAAAGCAGGTTCTACAGATACAGCTGTACCAGGCACATTTAACTTAGACGTTGATTCAAATGGTCGTTGGTCTGTTGAAAGATTTAAGGGTCTCTTGTATAACATAGAAAGAGATTGTAATGCAATTGGTCAAGATACTCGTAGAGGGAAAGGTAATTTTGTACTTTGCTCTTCAGATGTAGCTTCTGCTCTTGCAATGGCAGGTGTACTAGATTACGCTCCTGCACTTCAGCCTAACTTAAATGTTGATGACACAGGTAATACATTTGCTGGTGTAATTAACGGTAAGTTGAAAGTTTACATTGATCCATATTCAGCTAACTTAGGATCTGCTAACCAATTCTATATGGCTGGTTATCGTGGAACATCACCTTATGATGCTGGAATATTTTATTGCCCATACGTTCCTCTACAAATGGTTCGTGCAGTTGATCCAAATAGTTTCCAACCTAAGATTGGATTTAAGACTCGTTACGGAATGATTTCTAATCCATATGTAACAACTAATGGCACAACTCCTGATCAAGATACATTTACAGCCAATCGTAACCAGTACTATAGGATTTCGAAAGTTGTAAACTTAATGTAAAAATTAAGTATTTTCACTTTAAAGGGCTCTTTTTTAAGGGCCCTTTTTTTTGTATAAATATAACATGGCTTATCAAATTAATAGTTCGAATATAATATCTTCAGTAAACACTCCAAATAAAGGTACAGTATATAATTTTTTACGTCCTAATGCCTTTAAGTTTGTTATTAGAGATCTTCCTCACGTAGCATACACATGTCAATCTGCTAATCTCCCATCTTTACAAAATGGTTTTGCAGTTCAACCTACTCCTTTTGTTGACCTTCCTAGAATTGGTGATAAACTTACTTATGCAGAGTTTAATATCCGTTTCCTTATTAGTGAGGATATGGTAAACTATATAGAGTTAGTTGAGTGGTTAATTGCTTTAGGATTTCCTGATAGTTATAATCAATATAAAAGTTTTGTTGGGGAAAGGTTGAATAGATTTCCATTTGGTAGTACAATTGATGGTAATACTGAACCAGCAGCTTATTCTGATGGTACATTAACTATACTTGATTCATCAAACAATCCTAAAACAAATATTATATTTAAGGATTTATTTCCAATAGCTGTTGAGGCATTGGATTTTGATATAACAAGTGGAGCAGTAGAATATTTTATTGGTATTGCAACATTTAAATATAGGTCATTTGAAGTAGAAGCATTATAAATTTTTACAATGGAGTCGTTATGGAAAAAAAGCAGGTAAAATTAGATCTTGAAAAAATGCGTCAAAGCAAATTTTTTATTGCTACACCTTGTTATGGTGGTGCATTAACAGAACCTTATTTTAGATCAACAATAAAACTTATGACATTTTTCAATGCACATAAGATCCCCTTAGCATTTGGTACAATAGCAAACGAATCGTTAGTTACAAGAGCAAGAAATGTGTTGTTGGCATATTTTTTGAATTCGGACTACACCCATCTAATGTTTATTGATGCTGATATTGAATTTCAAGTTGATGACATTTTAAAACTTTGGATGCATGATAAAGATGTTGCTGTTGGTGCTTATCCCAAGAAAGGTGTGAATTGGACTCATATAAAAGAAGCAATTCTTATGGATCCATCTAAACAACATTCATCACAACAGATAGGCGCGTTAGGTTCAGATTATGCTATTAATTTTCAATTTATTGATAAAGAGAAAAAACAAGTTGGTGTTGAAAATGGATTAATTAAATTACATGATGCTGGTACTGGGTTTATGATGATTAAACGTACAGCAATTGATAAAGTGCTTGCTGCAAATCCAGATATTAAATATATGAATGATGTACAAATGGGCGGAGTAGATTTAAAAGATAACTTTTATGCTTTATTTGATACAATGATTGATCCTATTGATAGAAGATATTTGTCAGAAGACTATACATTTTGTCGTAGGTGGCAAGATGTTGGTGGTGATATTTGGTTAGATCCTTCTATATCTCTCAATCATTATGGATCTTTCTGTTTCCAAGGTAATCCAGAAATGATTATTCAATTTAATGAACCTGGAGAAACAGCTCCACCTTCAACAAAACAGGTCACAGTTGACGAAACTAAAAAAGAAACGGAGACTATAGATTTAGAAAATTTATAGTTATGAAACTAAGTGATATACAAGATCAATGGAAATCCGACTCTAAAATAAATCAGTTAGAACTTGGCAATGAAGCAGTTAGAACACCTAATCTTCATGCTAAGTATCTAACTGTTTTATCCAATATTAAATTACAGCAGCGTAAAGCCGAAAGCGACTATAATAATATGAGACGATTAAAGTATCGTTATTATCGTGGTGAGCTAACTGAATCTGATCTCAATAAACTCAATATACCTCAATACATGGGTAATAAACCATTAAAAAATGAGATGGATGAATTTCTTACTTGTGATGAAGATTTAAATATGTTAACAGATAAGATTGAATATTATAAAACAGTTATGTTTACATTAGAACAAATTTTGAGATCTATAAATTCAAGAACGTGGGACATTAAATCAGCAATTGAATGGAATAAATTTACAAATGGTGCATTCTAATCAAAATCCACAATTAGAATTTGTATTTACTTTTACTGAACCTTCAGATGAAGAAGAAAAACAATCTTCAAACACATATGATGTATCTTATGTGGATTTTAATGGTAAAATGATAACTAGAACTTATGACAGACATCTCGATAACAAAAAAGAATGATGTACATTTAAAAATAAAATGTGATCCATCAATAGCTCAGGAACTACATTCGCACTTTTCTTTTGATGTCCCTGGTGCAAAGTTTCATCCAATGTATAGAAATAGAGTGTGGGATGGCCAAGTGCATCTTTTTTCATTATTTACACAAGAAATATATGTAGGTTTAAAACCATATGTTGAATTCTTTGCTAAAGAAAATGAATATACAGTAGATGATTCGGAATTTATAAATTCCTCAGATAACGTTTCAAAAGAAAATTTAAAAGAATTTATAGATAGTTTAAAATTATCTACAAATAATAAGTTAATTAATGTAAGAGATTACCAATTTAATGCAATATACAATGCTATTAATGATGGTAGAAGATTATTACTATCTCCAACTGGTTCTGGAAAATCATTAATTATATATTGTTTGATAAGATGGCATGAACAATATGGAAGAAAACAATTGATAGTAGTACCAACAACATCTTTAGTTGAACAATTGTTTTCAGACTTTCAAGATTATTCTACACATAATGATTGGAAAGCATCATATAATTGTTATAGAATTTATGGTACTGCAGATAAAACAAATGATATGCCAGTTACTATTTCAACATGGCAATCTTTACATAAACTTCCAAGGGACTTCTTCAAAGACTTTAAAGTTATTTACGGTGATGAATGTCATTTGTTTAAAGCAAAATCATTAACTTCTATAATGCATAAATGTATAACGACGCCTTATAGAATAGGTACTACCGGTACTCTTGATGGATCTAAAACACACAAATTAGTTCTTGAAGGTTTGTTTGGTAAAGTATTTAAAACTACTACTACTAAAAAATTAATAGAATCTAAACAGTTAGCAGATTTAAAAATACATGCGCTGGTGTTAAAGTATTCAGATGATATAAAAAAAGATAATAGAAATAATACTTACCAAGAAGAAATGGATTTTTTAGTTCAACATTATCCAAGAAATAAATTTATTAGAAATTTAACATTAGATCAGAAAGGTAATTCTTTAGTTTTATTTCAATATGTTGAAAAGCATGGTAAGTCGTTGTATGATATGATATTACAGAAAGCTGTAAACAGAAAAATATTTTTTATATATGGTGGAACTGAAACACAACAAAGAGAAAATGCAAGAAAGATAACCGAAGGAGAAACTAATGCAATAATAATTGCTTCTTTTGGCACTTTCTCAACAGGAATAAATATAAAGAACTTACATAATATAATTTTTGCTTCACCTTCTAAATCAAGGATAAGAAATCTTCAATCGATTGGTAGAGGTTTGAGAATAGGTAGTAATAAAGATAAATGTAAATTGTTTGATATAGGTGATGATTTAAGTTGGAAATCAAGAAGAAATTACACATTAATGCACATGATTGAAAGAATAAAGATATATGCAGACGAAGACTTTGATTACAACACCGTAGAGGTTAAACTATGACTCAAAGTAATGTTGAAATAAAATATTTAAAATTAGTAAATGGTGAAAATCTAGTAGTATCTACAAAAGATGATTTTACAGATTTTAAAAGTAAGAAATATGTTGAAATATTTGATCCTATTGAAATAAAAGCTATGAAAGTGCATAGTGGGTATCAAGTTATGGAACACTATACAATGCAGCCTTGGATAAAAATGGCGAATACATGCTATGTTAACATGCCTACAACATCTATAATTGCAGTTGTTGACTTACAAGAAGATGCTATTGCACAATATAAGGAATATGTTAAAGATAGTGTTGAAATAGAATTTATAGATAAAGAGGAAGATCAAAAATTATTAGAAAGTGAAGATGATCATTATGGAGAAGTCACAGAAGGAACAGAAAGACCCAAAAAAGTTATCCATTAGTAATCCTAAAAGTACACATTATGTAGATAACAAAAAGTTTTTAGAAGAATTAAACAGTTATAAAGATAAAGTAACTAAAGCTAAAGAAAAAGAAATACCAAAGCCAATGGTATCAAACTATCTTGGTGAATGCTTTTTGAAGATAGCTACTCATCTTTCTTATAAAGCAAATTTTATAAATTATACTTATCGTGATGATATGATATCTGATGGTATTGAAAATTGTTTAGTTGCAGTTGAAAAATTTGATCCTGCTAAGTCTTCAAACCCATTTGCATATTATACACAAATAATTTATTTTGCATTTGTAAGAAGAATACAAAAAGAAAAAAAGCAACAAGCCACAAAATACAAAATGTTAGAGAATGTAGATTTACAACAACTGTTAGTTCATTCTGATGGCAATGATGAATATGTGTCACAAGTTATTGACTTAATGCAAAGACAAATGGATACTATAGAGATCGAACGAAAAGAAATAAAAAAATGAATGTCAAATATTACTGAAAAGAAATATCATTATAGTGAAATATTTTATAGCATTCAAGGAGAAGGTCATTACACAGGAGCACCAACAGCCTGGATAAGATTTTTTCTTTGTAATTTGCAATGTAATGGCTTTGGTCAATCTGATCCAACTAACCCAGATACATATGAACTTCCATTCTTAGACTTTGATGTTAAGTCTGTTAAGCGGGTTGAAGATTTGCCTGTGTGGGAAAAGGGCTGTGATTCAAGTTATACATGGGCAAAGAAGTTTAAAGGTCTAATGGGTCATGAAACCCCATCTACTCTTGCAAATAAAATAGTTGATGTAATTAAGAATGAAAGTAATCCAGAAGGTAAGTTTTTACATCCTGTAAGTAAGTTCCATCAGCATTTGTGTTTTACTGGAGGTGAACCTTTAATGGTTACAGGTCAGATGGCAACTATTGGAATATACGAAGAATTACAAAGACAAAATAACTTACCAGGTTCTATGACATTTGAAACCAATGGCACACAAAAGTTAAAACCAGCCTTTCTCGATTGGGGTAAAAGTATAGATACAGAA
>Ga0209634_1002372_pt1 | contig 13216 bp, 19 predicted proteins | sample LinPmetageLP40_FD_184043 | JGI IMG/M metagenome (GOLD analysis project Ga0209634, IMG submission 184043) | Marine viral communities from the Pacific Ocean - LP-40 (SPAdes) (version 2) | ecosystem: Environmental > Aquatic > Marine > Oceanic | place: Pacific Ocean | collected 2010-08-26
AAAAGACAACTTAATCCGACGAAACGAAGCGGAGGACAAACATAATGGCTAAGTGGAAAGAAATCCCGCTGCGTAAACAAAAGTTCGATAACTTCGCAGCACTCGCCGCACTCCAAGAAACTCGGCAAAAAGAATGTAGCCAATGTAGCGGTGAAGGTAAGGTCGAAACCGACGTACCGCGGTCCGCGAACTTCGGACGTGACATAGGAGAGTTGTATGTCGAATGGCTGGCCTGCGAAGAGTGCAACGGGTCAGGTAAAATTAACTTGGAAGATGATGCAGAAACCGACTAAACTTTAAAAACACAGGAGGTGAAAAACCATGGACGACGTAGAAAAGATGATAAACAAAATTTTGGAAAGTTGTCCTAAAGAAATGTCCGCACCAACAATGTCTGCAATCATAGCAAACATCATCAACCTATATAACTTCTCGCACCTCTGGCCGCTCCTAGTCGCGCAAACAACTACAATGCTCGAAATGCACGAAACAGAAACAGATGCCATAGACGATGCAGATGACTTCCTAGAAAAAATAACAAAAAGAAGCATGCACTGATGGATGATGAACGCCTGATCGACGTGGTGAAAGAAATCAAAAGACTAAGGGACGAGCTTTCCGACAAACAATGGAACGATCTCGATACCGCATCCGTAGACCGCCGACTGCGGCACTTTGAAAATCTAGCAAGACAGGGAGAATTTTATGAGCCTACTTTCTGAACAAAAACTAACGCCGTTTCAAGAGAACGAACTGCAATGGTTGCGAAAACAAGTGGATAGGTTCCAAGAAGATAAATATCGAACGAGCGAAAATAACAACAACGTGGACCGTGATCTTTTCGTTGCACGAGAAGAATTAAGAACGTTCGTTTCAAATTTAAGGCAGGCAGGAAAGAAAATATGATTTACGATATCTCACATAAATTGGGAAAAGACGGGTTCGATAACGCCCTAGAAAACACCCAGCATGGCGACACCATAATCTATCACGTTGGTGAGTTCGCCGCCGGAAAACATAAACACAACGCCCTTTACGCCTACGAAGGCGGAATGGTTAAACTGGTTCAGAAAAAGCTAGGCAAATTCAAATTTCAATACCTCGCACTGCGAACGAAGAAGAAGTTTAAAAAATGAAAAGCCTAATGTGGTGGGTTACAGTTTTTGCCTACATACTTATCGCCGTAATAATCGCGGCGCAGTTCCTGTGATCGCCGCAACATGTCTAGCCCTCGCAATCTACTTCGAAGCCCGCGGAGAAAGCGAACACGGCCAGAGAATGATCGCCCGCGTCGTGGTCAATCGAATGAAATCTCCAAAGTTTCCAGACGAAATATGCGACGTAATCATGCAGCCAAAACAGTTCTCATTCGTCAAAAATGGAAAGATGCCAAAACCAAAAAACAAAGCCGCGTGGCAAAAATCAGTGAACCTAGCTAACGAAATCATGCAAGATACCCGACTTCTGCCCTACAGTAAGGCAGACCACTACCATGCAACTTACGTCAAACCTTTTTGGGCGCGAAAATTGTATAGAGTTTCTAGAGAGGGTCAACATATATTTTACTCTTGGGACCACCCAACAGCCGTGAAAATAAGCCTGAAACCCAAGCAAAGACCGCGAAAATTGCTGGACTATTTACGCTGATTATGGTTTAAAATATAGTGTGGGTGGTGAATTTTGATAGTCTTACCATGGGGTTAAGGCGGTTAAGGTCTCGCGCTACAAATGTGCCAACAGAATAACGCAGCCACCCACACCAAAGCCAAAGTGTTATACGTCCTCTTCGAAGAAAAAGTTTCTTGGGTCGCGGACCGCGGAACTTAAATAACGCCGTTACTATATATAGGCCAGAAAATAAAAAAAAATAAAAAAGTGTTTTCAAGCCGTAACCCCCGTAACTTATGTAACTTGGCCTTTAACTGTATATATATAAAGGATAATTTTGGTTACATAAGTGGTTACACCGAGAAGGTACTAAAATGTAACCAAAGAGAGGTTCTTTAAACAACGAAAATGCCTAATGGGGGGGTGGGGGATTTTTTTTATAAAAAGTTTTTTCTGGCCTATATAACAGTAACCGTTATAACGGGCGTATAAGAGTTTATCAGATAGCTGTTGAGAGAGGCCCGCATGACTGAAGAAACTATTGGACCCAAACGAAGAGGTCGTCCTGTTAAGAAAACAAAGTACGGCATCATTCCTTCGCCTCTGCAAATAAGAGAGCGGGCGGTTCCAAAACATAACAAGCTTGTTGATCCCGACAGCCCTCGCCCTGATCCGCGTGGAAACAAACGTATGATGATCGATAGGAAGCTTACCCGCAAACAGGAGCTTTTTGTAAAAGAGCTTGTAAGCAACGACGGCCTGATAACGTTTAAAGAGGCGGCAATCAGGGCAGGGTATCCTGAAACTTCTGCCCACACCCGCGCCTATGAACTAACCAACCCCCACAAATGCCCGCACGTTGTAGCCGCCATTAAAGCGTACCGTGCCGAATTAGACGCTAAGTTTGACATAAACTATGGCCGCCATATTCGAGACCTACAGAAAATCCGCGACATTGCTTTGGAAAACGGCGCTTACTCTGCTGCTGTGCAGGCGGAGTATCGGAGGGGCCAAGCGCAGGGTGATATATACGTTAGTAAATCAGAGATACGCCACGGCAGTATCGACAGCATGAGCAAGGAAGAAGTTTTAAAAGCTTTGAACGATTTGAAAGACGGCTATGGCGAAAACGTTATTGACATTACCCCAACCGAAGATGCCGACAGAAGCGGGCCTATATCGCCAACTAAAGACAGCGCTAAAAAGCCGAAGAAAGTGGCATCTAACAAGAATTGAAAATTGGATAGGCCAAGGCATCCCAGACTTACTGGTTTGTGACGAGCTAGGAAAGTTTCATTTTGTCGAGCTAAAGTTTTGTAAAGCTAACGCCGTCAATCTAAGCCCACATCAGGTTGCGTGGCTCACACGTCACCGTATAAGCAGCAGTTGGGTTTTAGTTAAGCGACAGGCCCGTCCGGACGTTAAGGCCACCCTGCACCTCTACAGCGCCTCTCAGGCCATAACCCTTGCAGAAGACGGGTTGAAAACCCCCTCTGTTGGATCGTTTGACCACCCTTTTGATTGGAACGCAGTTTTTGACTTGATATCTCCCATATAATCGCTTACCCTTGTTTCTGTTAAACTTTAACAAATTGGAGATTGAAATGAACATCACTTGCGGTAGAAGACTTTGGGACGTTGAAATAGAGGCGTTAATAGGGGAGGCTAAATTAATGTTGGCGTTGAAACAGAATAGCAATTGGGTGGGCAACGGTACTCTTTACCGAACTACTAATGAAAACGTTTTTCATTTTATCGATCAAGCCGCAATGCTGGTTACTGGTAAGGGGAAATCATATTGGCAAGAACAATACGGGGAGGCCGCATAAATGTTTCTATTCAGTTTTTTGGGCCGTCTATTGTACGGTAAAGATTACGAAGAATTAAGCCGTAAAGCTAGTAAGCCGCGAAGGCGAAAACCCACCCGTCGAAAACGTTAGAAAATTAACCCGCTTTACAGGCGGGTTTTTTTCTGTTTATAATATGGGATAAAGTAAACCGCATACATTGGAGAGTGTAAAATGCATATAACAATAAATATCGATGGCGCGACAGTCGATGTAGTCGAAAACTTGCTTTCAGAAGTTTCAAAAAACACCGCAGAAGAAACCATTTTGAACCGTGAAATAAAGCGCGATTTTGATTTGCAATCGGTTATTTCCGAAGTTGTGACCCACTATTTTAATAGGTCTATAAAAGAGCATGGCGGCAATATGACAAAAGTCACATGGGATTTAGGTTTCAATAATTACCAAACGTGCCTTAACTGGTCCAAAAAATACGGGATAAAATGATGCTTAAAACTGTAGAATTGAGCCGCGCCCAAAAAACAAAGGGAATTGCGGTAACGTATCGCGCCGGAACAAATAACAATTTTGGAACGTGTCCGGCAACGTGTGAATTGAACCCCAGCGGTTGCGGCGCGTCAAAACTTGATTTAGATTATCTCGACGCTTTAGTTGATGCCGTGCCAGTAAAGGGGCAATCTTTTACTTACTCGCATTTTTCGCCTTTGCTTTGGTTTAAAAAACTAAGGGCTGGAAAAACTGTTATAAACTATTCCGCAAAAACGGCAGCAATGGCGGCGCGGTATGTTAAAATGAAAATTCCCAGCGTTGCCACGGTTTCAGAAGCTTTTTGGAATGGTAAAAAATCGGTTGCGGTTGATGATGTTAAGATTGTTAGATGTCCGGCCGAATATTTAAAAAATTTCGGTTGCGCCCAATGTGGCAATGGCGATCCGTTATGCGCTCGTTTATCCCGTGATTTTGCTGTGGGGTTTACCGCACACGGTGTCCATAAGAAAAAAGCCGCCAATCCGGATCAAGCGGGCGGGTGCTATGCGACAGGCGGCAATGTCTTAATCCATTGGAACCATACGGCCGATCAAGTCCAAAATGAAACCGACGCCCAAAGGGTCACGCGATTTGCTAAAAGCTTGGCCCCTAGAACGATATTGCGCCACCATATAGCGGGCGACATTGGGGCGGATTAAAACTTTCTAAAAGTTTACTTGCGCTGTATGCGAATATATGAGACAGTAAGGGCGGGGCAATCCTGCCCTTTTACTTTTTGGAGAATGTAAATTGACACATCACATAGAAAACAACGAAAACGCCCTTTCTAAGCTTTTAGAAAAGGTAAAAGATCAAGCCGCTAGATCGGCCGACTTTTTAGCGCCGACTAATGATTTGCAGAAAACCACCACGTTGGACGGTAAGCCGCAAATAGTTATTGAAGCCAACCGCGGAGAACCTACAAAGTTTTTTAATATAAACGATACCGCCTTCGGACAAATTGCAACCCATGCCGGAATTGACACTAGAACCGCGCGACGGTTGCAAGCTTCCTATCCTTCTGAATTTGACACTTTAACAAACGCTATTTGGCAAAAAGAACCGACGCGCCGGATGATCCGCACCCATCTCGACACAGAAAACTTTGGAACGGCACGGGCCTTTGTTTCTGATAAGTTTAAAACTTTTGACAATGTGAATTTGCTGCAAACCACCCTTCCACAGTTAATGGAAAGCGACGCTCAATTCCAAGTTGTCAGCGCCGATTTGTCAGAAAAGCGGATGTATTTGCGTTTAAAAAGTTTAGAGCAATTAGGGACAGGCGCAAATGTTGGCGATCACATGGCCAATGGAATTGGCTTTGGTAATTCTGAAGTCGGCGCGGGATCGGTTCTAGTTTATCAGATTTTCTGGACACTGGCCTGCTTAAACGGGATGCAAACCGAAAACAAAAGCCGATCAAGTCACATAACGTCGGCCCGTGATGGTGACGACTGGGGCCTTTTGTCTGATGACGCTAAAAATGCAGATAATCACGCGCTTGAATTGAAATTGCGCGATTTGGTAGGCGTGTATTCTAGCCGTGAAGCGTTTGACGAAGTGCTAGACAAAATGAAGGCGGCAGCGGCCGATGTTATCGACGGTGAATTTACCGACGTAACCGACGTAGTTAATAATCTCGGCAAGGTCATGCAATTAACCAAAAAAGAAAACAGCGACGTTTTAAACGGTTTGATGGCAACGATTGGGCAAAGCGGATTTGAGCAGGCGCGGCCGCTTTCCCGTGCAACCCTAGTTAATGCCGTGACGGCCGTTGCAAATCGATCCGACGTTGACGACGTTGATACGTGGCAGAAACGCGGTGGCCAGTTGCTTTCTATGCCCGCCCGCGATTGGGCGCGCGTCGCCGCCTAAACCGACGCTATATAACAGAAGACTAGGCCCGCCATTGAGCGGGCCTTTTTTTATTGGTTTGACCCAACGCCCTATATATGCGACAAAGTCTACATGGCGGGTTTCCCGTCAAAACCTACATTTTGGAGAATGTAACAATGATTGATATCAAATCAAATTTAGAACGCTTGGAAGATAGCGCTTCAAGCTTTTATAAGCGCGGCCAAAACGATGGCGCGTCTAGCGCTCTTTCTTCCGGTGATGCTTTGCAAATTGCCAGTGACTTGCGCGGCGCAATTGGTGATATCCAAAACTTGCGCGACTATGTGTGGCAGCTTGAAAAAACCGCTACCGCCGCGGCCAATGAAAGCCAAGGTATTGCGTCCGCTTTACTGGCCGCCATTCTTCCCGACTTAGACCGACGCATTGATGAACATGTGAAAACCGCGTTGAAACATACTATCCAAACCGACGCGCTGGAAGCCCGCATTGAGACGCTCGAAGGGTTTAAAGACGATCTAGAGCCCGACGATATCTCTGGGCTCGAGAGTTATATTGACGATCGGATCGACAGCAATAGCGATAGCGATCGCGACGATGAAACCCGAGATACCGTGCGCGACATGATCCGCGACGGTGACATTGTTGTTACGGTTGACTTGGCATGAAAACTTTACAAAAAACCGATGTCGATGGTGTTGTGCATTTGCTACCCGCTGTTTCTGTTACCGTTACCGAACAAGAATTAGAATGGTTGATTGAGGCAATTGATCATCTAATTCTTCCGGATCGATCCAAGCGCCTCAAGCGCGCTTTACGACGTGCTGAGACTGATTTGCTAAAGTCTGTTTCAGACTATGAAGAGGGCGCGGATAGCGAGCCAGTGGAGACTAAAACCGAATATTGCGCTCGCATGGGCTTTGATATGTAGTTCCAGTACCAACACCCCCCTAGAACGACTGGCCCGCCTTCTGGTGGGCCTTTTTTATTGCTTTGACTAAACCCCCCATATATGAGACAAAACCTATGTGGCGGGCTTCCCGTCGCAAACATACATTTTGGAGAATGTTACAATGGCTTTAAATTGGGACCTAGGCGACATTGAAAATTTTAAATCAGTTTGCCGAAATGACGATGAAAGTTTACGCGAAGAAACAGAGCTTTTAATCTTTTATACGATGAACCTAGGTATGGGTTTAATCACGGAGAGCAATGTCGATAAATTTATACTCCGCTTCCGGATGTATGAAGTGTTGTACGGCATGGCTAAATGGCGGAACGTAAACGGCCAGCGGATTAATGCAATTTCTGACACATTGATTAGAAAGCACATAGGCCTTCACACCAACGCTTCAAGCATATCTGACGCCCAATTCAATAAGAACATGCTCAAACAGCTTGTGCGCGAAGCGGAAGCCACGTCAGAAAACATTCAGCGTAGGGAGGCGGCATAAACCGCCAGTTTAACATTTAGAACGATCGGCCCGCCATTGAGCGGGCCTTTTTTATGTCTGATTTTGGCCCCTAATTTAGCCCGCTTTTATCCTATTTTCACAAAACCCAAATCGACGGAGAGCCGCTTTCTAGGCCCGCTGGCGTGTTTCCTGAGGCTTGTAACCCAGTAATAGGGAGAATTTTAACCCTACTCAAATCGGCGCTCGTTGGCTGTGTGTTTGTTTCAAAAAGGCCAAAAAGGCCAAAAATCGTCAATACTGGCAAAATTTCACTCTCAGGAAACATCGGGGGATTTTATGCCAGCCCGCGTCAAATAGTTAAACAAGGCGGCCCAAGGCCCGCGATCCCCTCCCAAACGTATGAAGCCCGCGATCCGTGGCCAGTGGGTTGAAGTTTCCAAACGTTTGACCCAGCCCATCGGATCGACATCCATGTTCAGCAGCGCTACATCCAGCGCCGCAATCTAAGGCCCGCGGGCCGCGATCCGACGCCCGCCAAATTCGGCAGGGTCCCCCGGATATCGGGTCAGAAACCTATGTTTTTAAACGATATTCCGCGATCCGCGGCGCGCGGCCCCCACGTCGCCGGGGCGGGGGCTAGGGCCATGTTTCTCTCAAATATTTACATAAAATTTGATTTGGCCTATAACTATCTTATAAAGCAGTATATTATCCCATAAAAAGATAGGGTCCCCCGATGAGTTCCAACCTAAATCCTGCGCAGCAAGAAAAGGCTTTGAAGCTAGAACTAAGGCTTGCTCAAATCGCTAAGAACGAAAGTTGTCAGGAAAAATTTTTAGATTTTGTACGCTCTCAATGGCCGGAGTTTATTGCTGGCAGGCATCACAAAATCATTGCGGACAAGCTTGAGCGGGTCGCGAGCGGCGAACTAAAGCGTTTGATTATTAACATGGCTCCGCGGCACACGAAGAGTGAGTTTGCGTCGTTTTTGTTTCCTGCGTGGATGATGGGTAGGAACCCTAGCATGAAGATCATACAGGCGACACACACGACTGAGTTGGCGGTTAACTTTGGTCGAAAGACTAAGAACCTTTTGGACATGGACAGTTACAAGAATGTTTTTCCTGACGTTAAGTTAGCTGCTGACAGCAAGGCGAGTGGTCGTTGGGACACGAGTGCTGGTGGGATGTATTATGCTGTTGGTGTTGGTTCGAATTTGGCGGGTCGTGGTGGTGATTTAATTATCATTGACGATCCTCATTCGGAGCAGACTGCGATGAGTGCGCATGGCTTTGAGGATGCGTGGGATTGGTACACTGGTGGTCCTCGGCAGCGATTACAGCCGGGTGGTTCGATAGTTTTGGTACAGACTCGGTGGTCTGAGAAGGACATGACGGGTCAGTTATTGCGAGCGATGGCGAAGGACCCGTTGGCGGATCAGTGGGAGGTTGTTGAGTTACCTGCGATTTTTGATGACGAGACTCCTTGTTGGCCTGAGTACTGGAGTTTGGAGGATTTGTCTGCGGTCCGCGCATCTATACCTCAGAGCAAGTGGAATGCGCAGTATCAGCAGAATCCCACTGGTGAGGAGAATGCTATTATTCCACGGGAGTGGTGGCGCAAGTGGGAAAAGAAGGTTGTTCCGCAGTTAGAGTTTGTTATTCAGAGTTACGACACTGCGTTTAGCAAGCGTGAGACTGCGGATTTTTCTGCTATTACGACGTGGGGTGTGTTTTATCCTAACGAGGGTGGAAGTGGTCCTAATTTAATTTTGTTAGACAGTAAAAAGGGGCGCTGGGATTTTCCTGAGTTAAAAGCTATAGCTTTTGAGGAGTACAAGTTCTGGGACCCTGACACTGTAATTATTGAGGCGAAGGCGAGTGGTTTACCATTGACTCAGGAGCTTAGAAATGTGGGTATACCTGTAGTTAATTTCACGCCTAGTCGTGGTAATGACAAGGTTAGCCGGGTGCATGCGGTAAGTCCCATGTTTGAGGCTGGCATGGTTTGGGCCCCTGACAAGGTTTGGGCAGAAGAGTTAATTGAAGAGGTTGCTGCGTTTCCGAATGGGGAGCATGACGACTTGGTTGACAGCATGACACAGGCATTAATGCGCTATCGGCAGGGTAATTTTGTACAATTACCAACAGATGATTGGCAAGACGAGGAAGTTTCTGCTAAGGTGCTAGCATATTATTGACGGAGGGCCTTATGGCTATTGGCGGATTAATGGATACGAGCAATGTTCCAAGTCAGTTAGACGAGGAAGATTTACTTGCTGAGTTAGAGATTGAGCTACCGGATTCTGGTGCTGATCCTTTTTTAGTTTCTGCGGACCTTGGCGACGATGCTCCGGAGATTGAGATTATTTCTGATGACGACGGCAGTGTGACGGTTGATTTTGATCCGGGTGACATGCGCGGAGATTCTGAGGATTTTTATTCTAACTTGGCTGAAGAGATGCCTGACCGTGAGTTAGGTCGGATTGCGTCTGATTTGCTTGGTGCGTTTGATTCCAACAAGTCTAGTCGTCAGGAGTGGGAAGACACTTACAAGAATGGCTTAGACCTTCTTGGTTTCAACCACGAGGAGCGCACATCTCCGTTCCGCGGTGCGAGTGGCGTGACGCATCCTTTATTGGCCGAGGCTGCCACTCAGTTTCAGGCGCAGGCGTTTAATGAGTTATTGCCTTCTAGTGGTCCTGTTCGAACTGTTGTTTTGGGCAAGGACACTCGTGAGAAGCAGGATCAGGCTCATCGTGTAAAGCAGTTTATGAATTACTACATTACGAATGTCATGGAGGATTACACTCCTGACATGGATCAGATGTTGTTTTATTTACCGTTAGCGGGTTCTACTTTCAAGAAGATTTACTACGACGGCAACTTAGGCCGTGCGGTTAGTAAGTTTGTTCCTGCTGAGAATCTTGTGGTTCCTTACGACACTTCTGATTTGGACACTTGTCCTAACATAACTCAGGTTGTTCGGATGGATTTGAACGATTTGCGCAAGAAGCAGGTTGCGGGTGTTTATTTAGACATTGACGTTATTCCTTCTCAGGGGGAGGTTACGAGTGTTCGCAGTGAGTTGGACCGCATTGATGGTTTTGAGCCTAATCAGATAGATTACGACTGCACTTTGTTGGAGTGCCACGTTGATTTAGACTTGGATGGTTACGAGGATATTGGTGAAGATGGGGAGCCTACGGGCATTAAGGTTCCTTACATTGTTACTATTTCGCAGGATAACAGCGAGATTTTGTCTATTCGCCGTAATTACGAGGAGGATGACGAAAAGAAGAAGAAGATCAGTTATTTTGTGCATTACAAGTTTTTGCCGGGATTTGGGTTTTACGGCCTTGGTTTGATCCACACGATAGGTGGTTTGGCTCGTTCTGCTACTTCTTCTCTTCGCCAGTTGATTGATGCTGGTACGTTGTCGAATCTCCCAGCGGGATTCAAGGCCCGCGGCCTGCGGATCAGGGACGACGACGAGCCGTTACAGCCGGGTGAGTTTAGGGATGTTGACGCTCCGGGCGGTGCTATTCGTGATAGTTTGATGCCGTTACCGTTCAAGGGACCGGATCAGACGTTGTTTAATTTGTTAGGGTTTGTTGTACAGGCTGGTCAGCGGTTTGCGACGATTACTGACATGAAGGTTGGCGACGGAGATCAGAGTGCGGCTGTTGGCACTACTATAGCGATGTTAGAGCAGGGGTCCCGTGTAATGAGCGCGGTACACAAGCGCTTGCATTATGCGATGCGATTAGAGTTTAAGATTTTGGCTCGTGTAATGAGCGAGAGTTTACCGCAGGAGTATCCTTATTCTGTTGCGGGCGATGATGCTTCTGTCATGTCCACTGATTTTGACGGTCGTGTTGACGTTGTTCCTGTATCTAATCCGAATGTATTTAGTCAGGCGCAGCGGATTGCTTTGGCCCAGACTAAGTTGCAGTTAGCGACACAGGCTCCAGAGATACATAACATGCACGAGGTTTACCGTGACATGTATGAGGCGTTGGGTGTTAACGATGTTGATAGATTGATGCAGTCTTTACCGGACAACGAGCCGCGGCCTACGGACCCTGCTCAAGAGAACATCAATGTGTTAGATCAGATGCGTTTGCATGCGTTTACGGGTCAGGATCATCAGTCGCACATTATGGCTCACTTAGTATTTGGTTCTAGTCCTATGATGGGTCAGATGCCTGCTATTGCTGTATCGTTACAGAAGCACGTTTTAGAACATGTTAAGATACAGGCTGAAGAGCAGGCTATGGCTCAGATGCAGCAAATGCAGGGCCAAGGTGGCGACGAGTCTCAAATGGAGATGCAGTATCAGGGCATGGTTTCGCAGTTAATTGCGCAAGGTATGCAGCAAGCCAAAGAGCTATCTGGACAAATATCTGGCGAAGGGCCTGATCCTTTGATACAGTTGAAGGAGAAGGAACTAGAGATCAAGGCTCAGTCGGAGCAAGCGGATGCACAGGTAGATCAGGCGAAGTTACAGCTTGACTCTCAGAACCAGCAGATGCGTGGTCAGCAGTTCCAGCAGCGTCTTGCGAGTCAAGAGGCTCAGACGGACAAACGGATTGATAGCGCGATGCAGCGTGAATTGTTAAAACAGAGAGGACAATAGAATGGCTAAAGTAAAAGTAAACGGGGGCCCTCCGGGTCCTTCACCGAAGGCGGTTCCTTACGCTCAGATTGATAAGCAGGGTCGCATTCCTTATGGCAAGTCGGCGGACGTTAAGGTTCCTATGTCTTTGAAGCGCGGCACGGTCCGCGGCATGGGAGCGGCCACTAAGGGTGGTGGCTACTGGGAGTGTTAAATAAATGGAGATGGACTCGCTCTGGAACGTTGGCTTAACGGCTGGGTTTGGCTTTATCGTATGGTGGGCCAAGACGCAGCATGACGAACTGGGGCGCGTCCGCATTCTTTTAAACAAGACTCGTGAGGAAGTGGCAAAAGAGTATGTCACTAAACTGGATAGCTCTCAGGTTTTAAATCAGATTATGACAAAGTTTGACCGCATTGAGGAAAAAATCGACCGACTAATGGAGCGGTAGCATGCTATGGCAGTCCTTGAAACCATCATGGCGGCAAACGCTGCATACGGCGTTATCAAGAAATGCCTTGAGAATGGGCGTGAAGTTAATGATATGGTTAGCCATGTCGGCAAGTTTCTTTCCGCCGAAGAAGACCTTAAAGACGCCGTTGACCGCAAGAAGAAAAACCCGATTACATCTATTACAGGCGGCGCAGAGGGCGACTGGGAAGAGTTTCAAGCCCTTGAAAAAATTAAAGAACAGCGGCGTGAATTGGAGTCTTGGTGCAGATTGTACGGGCCCCCCGGCACTTGGGACCGCTGGATGTCTTGGCAGGCTCAAGCTCGTGTAGCTCGCAAGGCGGCGCAGAAACAAAGAGAAAAAGAGCGTGAGGAGAAGATGGAAGCCATCATGTATGTTGTTTCGGGGCTACTTGCCATCGGCGGTGCTGGCGTACTGATATATTTCCTTGGCCGATACTGGGAGAAGTGGTAACTGGTAGATCGGAACAAGAAATGGGTTATCCTAGACAAAAACGGAAAAGTTGTCATAATAACCAGAGATAAGAAGATTGCGACAGACTACGCAAAGGGTTTGGAATGAGTGAGTTCGAACGAATTGATAAAAATAAAAATGGGACCATAGAGCCTACAGAATGGGCGTTGTTGGAACTAGAGGATCGTCGCAGGCGGATTGACGACGAAGACCTGAAGCGCAACGCTGAACGCAGGTTTACTGGTTTTGCCTTGGCTGGAATGTTAATCTACCCGTTTATAATCCTGCTTGCTTCTGTATTAGGCTTTGACAAAGCGGCTAGTCTTATTACTGATATCGCATCTGTATATGTTATTGCGGCTTCTGGTGTGGTTGCTGCCTTCATGGGGTTCAATGCTTACTCTGCAAAAGCAGAAAACAAGCGGGCTTCTATAAACTATGATAAAGAACAGGGGGACAG
>Ga0209634_1002373_pt1 | contig 13212 bp, 4 predicted proteins | sample LinPmetageLP40_FD_184043 | JGI IMG/M metagenome (GOLD analysis project Ga0209634, IMG submission 184043) | Marine viral communities from the Pacific Ocean - LP-40 (SPAdes) (version 2) | ecosystem: Environmental > Aquatic > Marine > Oceanic | place: Pacific Ocean | collected 2010-08-26
ATATTTCAGGTGGAGCTAATAGCATTTATTTACCAGAAAATCCTAATGTAGCTGGTGGTAATAGCAATATATATTTAAATAATCCTTCATCCGTAGGCGGTGGAGCTAATGATATTTTACAACGGGAAAATACAAAAGTATCAGGTGGGGCTAATGACATCTACTTGACTGATAACCAGCCTGTATAAAAATTTAAAAGGTTAGTAAGTTATGGCTAAGAGTAAAAAAGCTTTAAAGGCATTGAAAAGACGCAAAGCCGTTAAAGGGCGAAGTCGTGTCATAAAACAAAGACAGGATTATACTCTTGGCGGTAGAGTTAAACAGGCTGAAGGTGGGCAGCAGCAACTTTACGCTAGAAGAAAAGATAGCAGCGGAATTTATGAAGATGATGATGATTATCAAGCTAGGGTAACAACCGCACAAGCAGCAGATCCTAATTATAATAGAGAGGCTTATCAACAAGCACTTAGGAGTGGTCAAGGTATTGCAGCAGTGGCTGGCCCAGCAGATGCTAATTATTCTTCTCAACCTGCCCCTGCATCAGTATCTGCTCCTACGCCTGAAGCTGTTTCTGCTCCTACGCCTGAAGCTGTTTCTGCTATGCAGCCCAAATTAAGAAACGAACCTTTGTTACAAGCTTCTACAACTAACGCCAGCCTTGATGCCAAGTTAGATGACATTGGCGATAAAACTGATGTTGTGTCACCACCTGTTAACTATGGCATACGTTATGACGGTCAGCCGTATAGCGAAGGTCAATACAATGCAATTAATAAACCTGTTGATGGTAGACCGGGAGGTGATACCAATAGTGACGGTAAAATTAATGACGAAGAATGGGCTAAGTGGATGTTGGGTAAAGGCCCAACAGTAACTGATGAAACAGATTTTACTCCTGCATATATTAGAAGACTAACTGAAATAAAAAATACAGGATCTTTAAGTCAGCAAACTATAGATGCTATAGATGCAAATTTAGCAAATTATGCCCCTCCTGAAATAGCACCACCAGAAGATGAGATTGAACCAGATGTTCCAAATACTCCACCACCTTCTGATGGAAGTTTACCTGATAGTCCTTTTAATTATGAAGGGCTAGACATAAACGATGAGACTGAGTTTAGAGAAGTACTCCTTAATGATGGTAAAGGTGATACTTTTAAAGCTGACATTCCTTGGGGTGCTTTAACTAACGAACAACAACAAGATATAGATAATATCTATAATAATTATCCTTATCCAAATCAAGAGCAAGATAAAGCTACTGCAGTTTATGATTATCTAAATACACAGTTAGGAGTGGTAGAAACACCTACTGAAGATGTTGAAGAAAAAGTAAACGAATTACCTTTCTTTGAGGCAGGTGAAATACCTACGCCTGAACAGCAAACTATTATTTTGCAAGGTTATTCTAGAAAAAGTTTTCAAGAAGTTATACAAGCTCCCCGAAGAGCAGAATTTGATGAAGATGCAGCAGGAGAAAAAGAATATCAAAGAAAATTAACTAACTATCGTGCTGTTACTGAGCGATGGAACAGGCAACCACCTTCACAAAAGATTGCGTATTTTAAAACTTTTACTCCTGAACAATTAGCTAACGGTGTTAATGCTATAAAAGATGATGATAGATTTGTAATCTATCCTTTTGCTACTATCATAACTCAACCTAATGCAACAAATTCAGGTGATCCTGCAAAAAATGTTTTAAGAGATATTTATAATAAAAATTATAGAAAAAGTGAAATTAGAGGAGGTGATCCTAAAGCTTTTGATACAGCTACAACTCCTCAGTTAGATACAAAACTTACTGATAGAAAATTAGACACTATATCAGATGAAGTCCGAAGAACTACATCGGCTGTAGATGCTAAAGATGAAGATGGCACAGCAACAGCTGCTACTGCTCAAGATGATTTTGACCCAGAAACTATGGATGCTTCCGCTCAAGCCGAAGCTAATTACTTAAATAAGTATCCTGAAGTAAAAGGGGAGATGCTTAAAGTTGATGCGGAAGGTAACCCTCTATACTCCAGTATATATGATTATCAAGAAAAAGCAGGAAGATGGAAAAAAGACAGTGAGGGGAACCCTTATTCTTTTGAATTCGATACTACTAAAATTGCTGAATCTGATTTCGAGAGATTAGCTGAAGCAGGAAGTGCAGATGTAACAAGAACTTGGGCTGCAAAGAGAAATAAATTAGATGAAGAAGAAGCTAAAGGAATAACACCTAACTTTTCTGAAGATACTAGATCTCAAGTAGATCCTGTAACAGGTGAAACTTTTCAACTAGCCAGCACCCCTGATGCAGAAAGACTTCAAAGAAATGCAATTTTAGATGAAGTTCCTGCGGTAGGTACTGAAGCTGTAATTGATGGGTTTGTTGGCTATACCGCTGCTGAAAAAAGAGAAGTAAAAGGAACTGCGGCTAATTCGGCAGCAGTATCATTACTTCAAGAAGTAGGTGAGTTACCTGCAGATATAGCAGAGGCTATACTAGATAATCCTGCGATTGTTACAGCTCAAATAGATACTGCAGATGTTAAAGTTCAAGCAGCAATTGCTGCAATGCCTCAAGAAGCTCTTGTATCTGCTCAGTTAGAAAGCTTGTTAGCTGGTATTGATGAAGGAACTACACCTACATGGGCTAGACCTGCAGTTAGGTTAGTAGAGTCTAGATTAAGTGCTAGAGGACTAAGTGTTTCTACAGTAGGTAGAGATGCATTGTTTAATGCAATTATCCAAACATCTATACCTATGGCTCAAAGTAACGCTGCGGCTCTACAGCAACGTGCTAATCAAAATTTATCTAATCAACAACAAGCTAACCTACAGCAATCTACTCAAGAAATGCAGTTAAGGTTAACTAATGTAGCTAATAGACAATCGGCTGAATCTCAATCAGCTACCCTTGCTCAACAAATCAATATGACTCAAGGGCAGTTATCTCAACAAGCACAACTTACTCAGTCAGAGCAGCAGCAGCAAGTAAGGTTAACTAGCCTTCAAAATGAACAGCAAGCTGCAATGGCTAATCTAGGTAATGATCAACAGATTGAGCTTGCTAATTTACAAGTTGAGGCAGAAAGACAAGGGGCTAACCAGAGCGCGGTTAACCAAGAAAGAATTGCTGAGATGCAAGTATCTGCAAACTTTATGCAGAAGAATCAAGAATTTGTTCAGCAAATGGAGTTAGCTAATTTAGGTAATGACCAACAAATGAGGTTGTCATTCCTTACAGCAAAGAATCAGGCAGATTCAGAAAGCCTTAGTACTGCTCAACAAACAGAGTTAGCAAATCTTAATAAACGTCTAGAAGTTAATAAGGTTAATGCAGGGCTTGCTCAACAAATGGGTGTAGCTCAGTTAAATGTTGATCAACAAAGAGCAGTTACAAATGCATCTACAGTTGCCAATATTGACCTTACTAAATTTAGTTCTGAACAACAGATAGAGTTAGCTAATAGTAAGTTTATGCAAACTGCTACTCTGCAAGATTTGAATAATAGACAACAAGTTATTATGCAAGATGCTACTACTTTAGCTGCTATGGACATGCAAGATGCAGACGCTTTAACTAAAGTTAGTATTGAGAATGCTAGGAATTTTTTACAAAAAGATCTGTCTAATTTAACTGTAGAGCAACAAGCTTTTATGTTGGACTCACAGCAAAGCCAACAAAGAATGCTTAATGCTACTGCGGCTGAAAATGCATCAAAACAATTTAATGCTACTACCACTAATCAAACTGATCAATTTATGGCTAGTTTAGGACAGCAATTAAATTTACAAAATGCAGCCCAAGCAACTGCCATGTCTCAATTTAATGCTTCAGAGGCTAATAGGTTAGCTGCTATGAATGAGGGCAACACTTTAGATGCGGCTAAGTTTACTAACCAGATGAATGCTCAGATAGATCAGTTTAATACTCAAATTGATTTTCAAAGAGATCAATGGAATAAACAAAATGCTCAAGCTGTAGAGCAGTCTAATGTTAATTGGAGAAGACAAACCAATATGGCAGAGACTGCAGCACAAAATGCATCTAATCAGTTACAAGCTCAACAGCTATTTCAATTAGATCAATCTGAGCAAGCTTTCTTATGGCAACAGTTAAGAGATGAAGCAACTTACTATAGACAGCAATATGAGAGTGAGCAGCAAAGAAAAACTACTCTATATGCTACTGCTTTGGCAAATGAAGCTGAAGGAGGCCCTAGTAATGTAACCACTATATTTGGAAAAATTGATACTGCTATACAGGGTATAGGGGCTGCTGCTTCTGGAACTTCTGGTGCAATGGGGCCTAGTCAAAATGAGAGTCGGTTTGGACAAGATATAGCGAATGAAGAAACAGAGGCAGAAGATGAAGTTCGCGATGATATATAAAATTTTAATTACGATTAAATAAAATAATAGGATTATAAAATGGGATTCTTTAGCAAGATCGGTAGAGGCATTAAAAAAGTCTTTAAGAAAATTGGTCGTGGAATTAAAAAAGCCTTCAAAGGTTTTGGAAAGTTCATGGGCAAGATAGGTTTTGCTGGGCAGTTAGCTATGATGTTTTTGTTTCCTGCAGGAATAGGTAGTTTGTTTACTAAAGGATTAACTAAACTAGGAGCTAGTATGGCCGCTATGGGTGGCCCTTCTTCTGGTCTTTTTGTTAAAGCTATACAGGGCGTAGGTGGCATACTTAATAAGGCTGGTAAATTTATTACGACTGTAAGGAAAGGCTTTAGTAGCCTTACTAATGGTCTTAAAGAGTTTGGTAAAACAGCTTTAAGTAAAGTAGGTATTAAACTTGATGGGTATGCTGCTAACTTCTTTGGAGAGAACTCTGCTATGAGTAGGACTCAAGAAGGGTTTGCTGAAGTAGGTGATTTAGCCAGAGGTTTAAAAGCAGGTGAAGTAGAGGTTACTTCATCTACAAGTCTTAAAGATTTATCTAGTAAAGTAGGTGTTACTCAAACTGATTTAAAAAGATTAAACCCTAACTTAGAAAGTCTGATAGACAAAGATGGGATGTTAAATATTACAGATGGTCAGAATCTTATGGTTAAAACAGATTTGATGCCAAAATCTTTAGATCCTGCAACAGTCCAAAAAGCTATTCTTTCAGAAGATGGAATACCAGTTAATAAGCAAGGTGTAAGACTTGATCCAATAAATAATACCCCAGAGGCTCTTAAAGAACGTGGTGTATTTGCATTAGATGATACTGAACCTGCAACTTTTGAAACTAAACCATATATGCCAGATGGAAAGCCCCTTGATAGTACGCCATATGTACCAGAGAGTGTTGTTAGGTCTTCCAAAAATGCACAGGCTTTTAAAGGTTCTTATGAGGCGCAACAAAATTTAGGGAAAGTTAGCCCTTTAGAGAAAGACCTAAGTAGTGTTATAAATAAAGAAGCTGAGAAAAATTGGTTCGCGAGAGGCTTTGCTAATGTTAAAGATGAACTTAATCCTTTTGCGAAAGATAACTTTATACAAGGTTCAAAAAATATCATGAGTGTGGTTGGTGCGCTTACTCCTGCAGATGATTATTATGATGATTACGCTCAACCTAAAGCAGGAGTTCAAGACTTCCATACAGGTTATGCTGGATATACGCCTCCTCAAGATTTTAATATGTTTAACCAGCAAGGCGGTGGGTCTTTTGGCTTTCCTGCATTACAAGAACAATTAAATAATTACAATATGTTTAGCTCTCAAGGCGATTTTATGCTTAATAGTCAAACAAATCTAAGGTCATAATTATGGAAGAAGATATTCCAGATACTGAATTCCTAAGTCTTCAACGTAAAATGTCGCGTCCTGTTCCGGGAGAAGGCTTATTAAGTGATCCTGAAACTCCTTGGCCTTGGGAAAATCCTCCGAAGTTTAGCTCTGTTCTTAAAGCTTCTGAGTATATGTTTAGTGAGTTTACTTCTGATGAACTTTATCCAATTCTTTTAGATGCTATGGATGAAGAAATACCCATTATGGATATTACTCGTTTTATATTGTTTAAAGGATTTACAGAAGGTTTATGGACTCCTGATTTATTAATACTTTTAATTGAGCCTACATCTTACATACTGCTTGCTTTAGCAGAGAGGGCTTTGATAGATCCTATTATCTACAGAGAAGAAGATGAAGATGAAATATCTGAAGAAGTAGAACTCTTAGGAAATACTGAGGCTTTAGCAGAACTTAGAAACTATACACCTGAACAAGGAATTCCTGAAGGTGCTTTAAGTAAAAATATTACTAGTAAACTTGAAGCTCTTCCAAAGGGAAGAAGTTTATTAGAAAAACCAAGCTTGCTTGAGAGGACAGGTTAATGGAAGTTACAGGTATAGATGCTGTAGGCGGTAGTCTTTTAGCTAGGCAAAGTAGTCAATCAAGGCGTTCTAGAGATCGTTATAAGAAAGAAGCTAAAACACAGCAAAAGATGGCTATCTTTAATGGCCTTCTAAGGTTTGCTGATGGAGCTATCCAAGAAAGGCACAATAATTGGGCAGAAAATGAAAGTAGTAGAACTGTCCAAAGGCTTTTAAAAAAACAATCAAAGATGAACAACCAAAGACAAAGTTATCTAGATGCCTTAGAAGCTTCAGGTCAAAGTGCTTATGGCTTTGAATTAGGTTTAGTTGAAAAACAATTAGATAATTCTAAATTAAGCAAGTATATAGAAGGTTTTGAAGATTTAAGTGATGGAAGAAAAAGACAAATTACTTATGGCACAGGTAAAGAATACAATCCCGAAACAAATAATGTAATGGAATCGGGCATATACAAAGCTCTGGCAAGACAACGTCTAGATGCTAGAGATGTATGGGGCCAGCAATTAAACGATGTAGATGTAGATGTAGTGGGTACTGCAAACAATTGGAAAAAAGTAAATCCATATAGTAAAAATTTATTGAGTGGTGCTTTTAATATACTTAAAAATACTATAACTGGTACTCCTAAAGCTAATACTCAAGCAGCACAAGACGCTTTATTTAACTCTATTAAAGAAGATACTGATAAGTTAGAAAGATTTCGTAAAGTAAGGGCTGCAGGATTTAACATGCAGGATGCTATCCAAAAGGTTAGTGATGAAATTGTCCTTACTTCTAAAGACAAACTTGGCAAAATTATTGGCCCTATAGAATATTTTGCAGAAGAGTCAGAGGTTTCTGAACCTTACGAATATTTAGGAAAAAAATTAAGTAGAGATTTTACAAAAAAAACTTACCTTAAAAGAATTACTTACGAAAACAGTTTTCGTGAAACTACAACTTTAATAGAAAAATTAAATGCTTCAGATAGAAAAGCTATAAATCCAACAACAGGTAAACCTTTTACAGCACAAGAAATTGAAACTTCTAAAGGTTCATCATTAAACACTAGTCAAACATATGAAGTTGATGAAGTAGGAGATATAACTGGAGGTAACACCTCTTATACAATGAAAGTCTTTTTTAAAGATGGCGGCATTCCTCACGATCACATTATTACAGCAAAAGACCCACAGGCTACATCAATTGAGCTTAACCCTAATCTTACTGTTATTCCTGAAGAAAGATTAAATAACCATATGCTTAACGTAAATGCTTTATGGAAAAACATAGTACCTTTTGTTGAAGATGTCGATAGTGCGGAAACATATTTAACAAATTTTGCTATTACTCAAAAGAGTGATGATAAAAACTATGCAAACGCAATGAAAAATTTATCAGGAGGTATGATTTTAATTGCTAATAAAATTAAAGATTTTACAGAAGGTAGTTTAGGGTTTAACGAAAATACAACTGATCAAATAGCTCTTCAAATACATATGATGGATAAATATGCTCAAGAAGAATTGTTATCTAGCGAAGGTAGAAAAACCTTAAATGGTGAAGCTTACCTAGCTCAAGAAGTTGATCCTACTAAAATTTTATTAGCTATAGATTTATTAAGAGCTAAAGGAAGTCTAGGTAAGTATGCAGATAACGAAATTGTAACTTCTGCAAATCTTCAGAAAAAATTAAAAAAGGCTGACTTTGCTGCAGGGGAAGATGGCATAGCAGGGAACCCGGAAAATGAAGATGGCGAAAGGTTTTTTGATGCTAATCAAGGGGCTTTTATTAAAACACTAAGAAAACATATAGATAAATTAGATGGTAGGGATGGTAAAAACTCTACATTTAATAAACAGTCAATATTAGATATTCCTGTAGAAGTTCAAATATCTGAAAATGGAGAAACAACTTCTCATACTGTATATAATTTAATGTTGGGTGAAAAATTAAATAGCGAAGGAGATTATGAAGCTATTAATTTAACTCAACCTAATGTAACTAAACCGACAGTAGTAGACCCAGCTATAAATACAGAAACTAATATACAAGATCAACTTAATTCTATAATAGAAGTAACAGCTAATCGTAAAGTTTCTTTATTGGGAGATCCTAATAGAAAATCTGGATTAGATCGCGTAAAAGACGCTTCAAACAATCCAAACGTAAGTAAAATAGAAACTGCGGGAATATTCTTAGGTTCTATATTAGAGTCTGGTGGAAGAGCAGTAGCACAAGATATATATAATATGTATAAAGGAGGGATTCAGAATCCTGCTGTAGCTATGTATGCTTACGTTGCTATACCTCCTAGTGAACAAACAGCTTTTTTAGACCGTAATTTTTCTAGCACTGATGGCCCTAATTATAAAGTTAGTATTAATGAAGATAAATTAAATTTACTTTTAGAAGGTTTAGATGCTGAAAGTTCTAAAGAAGTTAGAAAGTTTATTGATAATAAAATTTCAAAAAATGAAGCTCCTGAATTAAAAAATGATGTAAGTCAAAAAGTTCTTAATGATGTATCTTCTAGGTATGGTGGAGTTTTTGATTCTTCTGAAAAAGAAAGTTCGCTTTTATCAAAACCTACACCTGATACAGACTCTTCTATTTCCGATAAGTTAGATTTTGTAGCTAATGCTTTTGGAGATGGCCCTAATGAACGAGCTATGATGCAAGAACTTATATGGGTTGAGTCTAAAGATGGTACTGCTCAAGGTACTTATGAAATAGACTCTAAAGGTCAAGGAAGTTTTGGAGTAGCTCAAGTAGATAGGAAAGGTTTTGATCAAGTACAGAAAAAAATAAATGATCCTAAGAGTAAATATGCTGCTGTTGCTGCATCTTTTAAAGAAAATGCAGAAATAGACTTAGCCACTACAAAGTATGAAGACTTAAATAATGATTTATTATCTATTATTTATGGTCGTTTGTACCTTGCTCAAATAACTACTGATCCTATTCCCGATACCGTAGAAGGTAGAGCGGCTTATTGGAAACTTCACTACAATACTAAAGCTGGAGATGGTACACCTAAAAAATATATAGATGATGTAGAGTCACGTTAATGGCTACAGACAGGAGTAAATTTAATCCTACAGTTGTTGGCTATGGGGAAATAGCTAAAACTAAATCTAAAGGGGCTAAGTTTAGCGTTACCGAATTTAATGCTAATCCTGAAGTAAAACGTAAAATGGGAATACTATTTACGCATCTCAATGATAAATCTATTCCCGGTGCTGGCTTATTAGGTATAAAAGAAACTAAAGAAGAGTTTCTTAATAATCCCGCTGAATCAATGAGAGATGAAGTATTATCTTTAAGTACATTAGCTAATAGACGAGTAGCTATTAACAATGCACCAGAGGAAGTTAAAAAAGCTTATGACGATCTTGTGTATATGTTTAATAATGAAACAGAAATTAAAGGTTTTAAAGAAGGTATAGAAGCTGCTAAAGATTACACAGTAGATCTATTTACTTCACCTGAAAATTTATTAGGGGGAAGTCTTTTAGTAGGTAAAACAGCTTTAAAAACAGCAGGTAGAACTGCCATAGGTTCTGGTTTATGGAGCGGTTCAGATGATTACGTTAGGCAATCTAGAGATGTAGAAATAAATGCTTTAGATAAAATTTCTAATGCTCAAGTATTAAAAACTACTGCAGTAGGAGCAGCTTTAGGTGGCGGTATAGGATTTGGGGGACACAAACTAGCTAAGTATGTAAAAAATAAAATAGATCTTGATCTAGAAAATAAAATAGAAGGTCAAAAACTAGAAGTTGAAACTGCTAGGAATCAAAATGTTGCAATAGCAGATAAAGAAATACCTGAAAGTGAAATAGATACAATAAGAAATTCTTACCTTGAAGCTGAAAGAGAACTTGCATTAAGGAATACACAATTCGGAAATGAAAGACCTCCTGAATTTGTAAGGGCTGAAGCTAGAGCTAATGAGCCTTTGAAGTTTGGTTCATTAGCCAATGAAGATCTTGGACTTAGATCATTCCAATATAGAACACCTTTAAAAACTCCTGCTCCTGTAAAACTAGGCCCTCATAAAAAAACAAGTGATGATTGGACAACTTATGTTGATGAAAACGGTATAGAACGACAAAGACGTAAGGTAGGTGCTTACTACGATAAGAAAGAGAAAGTTATTTACATAGATAAAGATTTTCTTGCTGGTCAGTTTAAAGATAAACCTTGGGAAAATCCTAAAAGAGAGGGAGTTGCTCCTTTACCTAAAGAGTTTACAAATAAATATATTAAAACTCCTGAAGATTGGGTTAGGTTTGTTGAGCTACATGAAAAATCTCATACTGAATTCTTACAGTTAGAACCCAAGAATATGACAGGTGTTTATGAGAATAGAATAAACAATATAGCAATGGCTGAAATGAGTGACCCTCGTATATTTCCTAGCCCTGAAACAATTGCCTTTAATAAAAAGTTTGGCGGAGCAGGGCAAAAAAGTGACGAAGAACTTCAAGATATAATTCGATCTACTTTCATACAACTAGAGGGTATGCCAGAAGCCCAAATATCAGCAGGATTAAATAATGCTTTAGGTAAGTGGGCTAATACTTATGGAAGTAACATTTTATTTAAACCAGCAACTTTACTTAATAACTTTAAACAATCTTCTGTAGCTCAAGATCTGCAAAGAAAATTTCGATATGACGCTCAACGAGATTGGTTTGGCCCTAGAAAATATGATCAACAAGATTTTGGAGAAGTATTTAAAGAAACATTAGGTAATAGCTATGTTCCTTTTAAGCTGGCGTTAGAGCCTATCCAATCTACAATGACAGGTGAAATACTTAAAGATATAAATACTGTATTAGTTGCAGCCGTACAAGGGACTATAACTAATTCTAGTTCTAAAACTATTAATACTGCAGCAAAAAAAATAAGAATTGTTTTAGATGATATTGGTAATGAGCTTTTTGAAAGTGGAGCTATTAAGAATAAAGTAGAAGAAAATTATTTTCCAAGATCTTGGAAGAGAGAAGAGATTGAAAAGAATGCTGATAATTTTAAAAACTTATTAATTAAATCTGGAGAAGTAGACAGTATAGAAGCTGCTGATGATTTAGTAACTAATATGTTAAATAAAAAAAATCAGTTAGATCAAGGGGGTTCTGGTGGAGGCGCAAGTTTCTTTTATAAACGTGCTTTTACAAAGATAAAAGATAATGATTTTGTTGATTATCTAGATACTGATATGAATGCAATAATGATTAACTACATAGCTCAATCATCTAAAGCTATAGCTAAAAGAAAAGTGTTTGGTGTTAATAATCTTGAAGAATTTACTAACTTTTACATTAACGGCATTGATTCTCAGATGACTAAAGCTGGTAAAGCTTTAACACTTACAGATAAAAAAAATCTTCAAAAACTTTATAACCATGCTACCGGAGAAAACCTACAAAGATTTGAGGGTACACCGGGGCTTGCTTTAGATTTTTACGGTACTATAAATAGAATGGCTTATTTGCCTTTAGCCACTATATCTAGTTTAACAGAAGTTTTTATTAATGTAGCTAAAGCTGGCCCTAAGTCATCAATTAAAGGATTATACGGTGCTTTAAAAGATTCTAGGAAAACTACACAAGATAAAATTTTAGAAAAATTTAAAAAACAAGGATTAACTGAGCAAGAATCTTGGAGAGAACTGCAAGAGTTTGGTATGAACCTTGATCCTATAATAATGGATACTGTTGAAAGATTGTCAGGTTCGTTGGTACGCAACCAAACTTTACAAAGAGCAAACAATATTTTCTTCAGGGCAACTTTTCTTGATCAATGGACTAAGTTTGTTCAACTTGCTTCTTACAAAACTGGGAAAGATTTAATTAGTAAAAATCTTAAAGAAATAAATAAATTAAAAACTACTTCTGATTCTAGACGAATTAGTAATATGAAGGATCAACTTAATGAGCTAGGTGTTGATATTGAACAAGGTTTAAAGTGGGTTGATGATGGCGCATCTTTAGATAGTGCATTTTATAAAGACATTAAAAGAGGTGCTGCTCGTTATACTAATGAAGTAATTTTAATGCCTTCAGCGGAAAGTGGATTAAAACCTTTCTGGACTGCAGATCCTAAGTCATCCATTCTTTTTCAGTTCTTAGGTTATCCAATAGCATTTAGTAATACAATTCTTAAAAATGCTTTTAAAGATGTGGCTAGAAATCCAACTCAAAATGGGCCTAAAGTATTAGCAGCTGGATTAATTATGACAGAAATGGCTCGATGGACTAACTGGGCTAGATCTAAAGGTAAATCAGAAGAAGGGAAAACTGATCAAGAAATATATGCTAATGCTTTTTATCGCTGGGGCGGTAATGGCGTTGGTTTTGATTTAGTTAAAAAAGGACATGAAGCAGCTAAAGTTTATCAAGATCCTATAGCAGGAATTACAACAGCACTAGGGCCTGTAGGTAATGATGTTTACAAAACAATTAGGCGTGGTGATATTGTTCGTTTATTAGGAGAGAAAGTTCCGGGGTATGGGGCATTAGGGTTCTTATCGCCTGAAGCAAAAAAAGCTTATACACAGTGGTTAAAAGATAAATCAAAAGAATCTAAAAAAGCACTTATAGAAATTCTAAGTCTTGAAAGAGACGAAGAGCCTTTAAAATTTAATAGGGTAGGTAAATCTCAAGGTGGTAAGTCCGGTAGTAAGTTTTACTCTACTTCATCAAATGCTATGGAAGAAGGCGCTGAAAGAATATTTAATGTAGACAAAAAAGTTCTTAGGGCTAACGAGAAAGAAGCTAGGAATTTAGTTAACAGTTTAGTTGAGCAAGGTTTAATTAATAAAAGAGAACAAGTTAAGTTAAGAGATGGGCAGTTTAAATCTGGTGATGTCTTTAATGCTGCTAACCATATGTTC
>Ga0209634_1002375_pt1 | contig 13209 bp, 17 predicted proteins | sample LinPmetageLP40_FD_184043 | JGI IMG/M metagenome (GOLD analysis project Ga0209634, IMG submission 184043) | Marine viral communities from the Pacific Ocean - LP-40 (SPAdes) (version 2) | ecosystem: Environmental > Aquatic > Marine > Oceanic | place: Pacific Ocean | collected 2010-08-26
AAATAACAGTAGGTTTGCCTTGCTCATTGGACACTTGTAAAACAGCCATGCTGAATTCATCTTGAGCTATTTCTTGCATTTTGGATCCTAATAACTGTTCTGCCCAATAATTAGGTTCAATAATAAATAGTGCATTATACAAAGTGGAGTCCTGATCATACACCATTACTGTGATCCCTGCCTGAGCTGGTTTCAATCCATCAACCGAAACCCAGTCATCGGCTGACTGAATCTTTTGGAATCTGGCAGAAAGATATTTGGTCAATTGAGACATTACAGAATCCTTTTTATTGTACCATGCATTAATCTTTTGCTGGGCGTCTTTGCTAGCTACCACATAATCGTTCAAGTAAATACTGTCTGCTTTGGTAGCCATTGGCCTAAGAACAAGCATCTGTATGGATTCATTTCCTAAAACCAATTCGGAGGCATTTTTAGCTAGCGGTTGTTGCTCATTAGTCAGTCGCCTGATCCACTGACTCATCATATCATCTGCATACTGGTTCAGCGAAAAAAGAACGGCCTCCATCTGTTTTTCATAAATGGTATCCGCCATTTTTTCATCATCACTTAATGACCTCACTTGCAAAAAAGCGTAGATCAAAAATGGAACAACGATCAATACCAATAGTAGTAATACAGTACGAACACTCTTGTCCATAGAGTTTAAAGTAGTTTCCCTAAAAATACTATTTATTGTTGGTTTAACGGAACATGGATCATTAGTTCAATTTTTTCAATGCCCAAAAACTTAAAAGTAGTATTCCCGATTTTGGGCATTGTTTACACTGATGATTTAGATTCTATAATCTAAATGAAACATAGGGATATGCTTCGTCTTTTTTAAATTGCGACTTATCTTCGGGCAATTCCACAAAGCCATCAGCACGATTAAGATTGGTGAAGTCACCCGAACCTTTGCCTGAGATGGGTGTGGCAAGAATTGATCCCTCCTGATTAGTCACGTTCACTTGTAAGAAGTAAGTAAGGGGAGCATTAAATTCATAATCAGCAGCAAGTTTGGCAAATTGTAAGTTTGGAGATTCATCGACCTTCATCGATGACAGTAGCCAAGGCTTGACATATCTGTAAAAGCACAGAAAAGTAGCCACTGGGTTTCCTGGGAGCGCAAATATCGTAGTTGTGTCTTTTGTACCAAACCAAAAAGGTTTACCAGGACGTTGTTTGACTCGGTGAAAGTGCTTCTCAACCCCAATAGTTTCTAATGCTTCTGGGATATAATCTTTTTTGCCTTTGGAGACACCACCGCTCAGTATGATGACATCAAAGTTATTTGTAATCGACTCGAGCTGGTTGATGACTTCTTGTCTTTCATCTGGTAGGTGTATGAGACTAGCTGATATTTTCATTTCCTTCAAAGACGCTTTGAGTGCATGGCTATTGGATTTACGTATTTGGTGCGAAGCAGGGATTTGATTTACCTCTACCAATTCGTCACCTGTGGATATTACCGCTACCATAGGTTGCTTACTGACGACTACTTCACTTTTTCCTACAGCGGCTAGTGTGGCTATTTCGGCAGGAGAGATCATTGTGTTTTTAGATAATAGTAAATCACCTTCTTTGCGATCAGTTCCAGTTTTGTGGATATTTTTCCACTTCGCGATTTCTGAGAGGTGGACAGTAGCGGCCCCATCAATTATGGTGACTTCTTCATAAGGGATAACAACATCGGTATTATCGGGCAATACCGCTCCGGTCATCACTTCTATACAGTGATTTTTGTTATTTAAGCAAGTCTTTGGAACTCCTGCAGGCTGCATTTCCTGAACGGGGAAAGTGCGTACTCCATTATTCCAGCCTTCTAAGTTGACAACGATGCCGTCCATCATCACCCTGTCAAATGACGGAAAAGGAGCATCTGCCAATATATCCTCTTGCAAAACACGGCCAATACATTGGCTAAGTGAAATAGTTTCGATTCCAAAATTTCCAAGATGATTTTGAATGATAGATGTGGCTTCTTGTACAGAGATCATTTGTGTATTAGCTGATTATGAGAACAAAAACGAATGTCTAAAATCTAAGGTTCAAAAACTAAAAAGATATGGTCGAAATCTTTGTGCGCAAAGCGTGTTAACTGAGACAGCGTTGAATTGACAATCATTATTAGATTGACTTCCTTTCAAAATAGACATATATTGAATCATGTTACATCAGTAGGTCATATTAAGAAAACAGCTCATGAAAAACTTTGACTGGTCCTCATTTACTAGAAAAATAGCTATTAAGGCACCTGTACCGGCAATATATGATGCATGGTCCAAGTCAGCAGAAATCGAAAGATGGTTTTTAAGGGACGCTCAGTATTTTGATGCTGAAGGCCAATTGATTGATGCCAAAAGCAATGTTTCCGTAGGCAGTACTTACAAATGGAGTTGGTACCTCTATGATTACGTTGGGGAAGGGATGATAAATGAGGCCAACGGAAAGGATTATTTACAATTCACTTTTGAAGGTTGTATTGTAAACATTCATCTTAGACAGGAAGGCGGTTGGACTATTGTAGAACTCACACAAGAGAATATTCCTGAAGATGATGAATCTAAGAAGAATATCCGACTCGGATGTGATGCTGGATGGTCGTTTTACTTGGTCAATCTCAAGTCAATATATGAAGGTGGGATCGACCTGAGAAATAAAGATACAGCACTGAATCCAATGCTCAATAACTAAAAAGATATGAACAAGATCATCAATGAATCCATAAATATTCAAGTCAGTGCCAAGAGGGCATTTGAGATGTTTACCATTAGTGATGAAGTAGAAAGTTGGTTATGCGGTAAAGCAATTATAGAGACCCAGATTGGAGGCAAATATGAAGTGTACAATGAACACGAGAAAGACGACAATACTCAAGGATGTAAAGTGCTGGCAATAGACCATGGGAAATATATTGCGATGGAGTGGAAGGGACCCAGACAATATGCTGAATTGATGAATATTGAAAATGAATTGACTCAAGTGAGTGTGCTTTTTCACCCAAAAGGAAAGTTTACGCAAGTCACCGTAATGCATACTGGGTGGAAATCAGGATCAGAAGAGGCAATTGCCTACTTTCAAAAAGCATGGGAAGCCGCATTATTGAATTTGCAAAGTACCCTAGCTTCAAAAACGGAAGTCACTCAAATTGGCGTGACAGGAATTGGCGGAACCTTCTTCAAATCTAAAGACCCAGAAAAACTCAAGGCTTGGTACAATAAACATTTAGGTTTTAACACTGATGAATATGGTCAGGCATTTCGCTGGGTACAGTGGGGTGATATTCAAAAGTCTGGATCTACTCAATGGAGTGTGATGCCTATGGATACTAAGTATTTTGATCCTAGTGAAAAGCCGTATATGCTGAATTATCGGGTTGGAGATTTAGTGAAGTTGCTAAAGAACCTAAAAAAGTCTGGTGTGGAGATTGCCGGAGAGATGGAGGAATATGATTATGGTAAGTTTGGATGGGTGGTGGATCCGGAAGGTAATAAAATTGAACTCTGGGAGCCTGTGGACGAAGTCTTTGATGAATATTATGATAAATGATTTCTGAAGATTAATAATAAAAAAAATGAGGATACTTATCTGTTCACGGTAAGTATGCGAGTAGGAGATGAATGGAGATTTTATACGACCGATGAATATAAACGGTTAAATTGAACGTCTTTGATTACACTTTTGTGTATTTGCTATTGACCAACAATATCATCTTTTAAAAGACCCTTTGTACAACCTACAACAAGAACTAACAGTGATATTAGTTATATTGACATTTGTGTTAATATAAATGGTTGGCTGACAAGTGATTAAATATCCCATATGCTACTTGAGAAATTTTCTCCAAAGATTAATCTTGGTTGTTATTGGTATCTATTCCGGTCAAATAATGGCTCAAAATCAAGAAGATGATGATATATCTATCAGGCGTACAGCGCCTATTATTAAGGCATCAGAGAGATTCAAACCAAGACCAAAATTCATAGAGTTTGAATATGAAACGTTTAACAATTTTAGGGTTAATGCTAATTCTGATGTCATTGGTGATGCAGCGGCTACGATTAGTCAAAATTTAATAAGGCAGGTCAAGCTTAAGTTTCCAATTATTCTGAAAAAGAACGTCAACTTAATTGGAGGTTTGGGATATCAACATGAACAATTCAAATTCAGTAACTTCACTGAGCCAGGATATCCTCTTTTTACCACTTTCGAAGATAAGCCCTTTAAAAAAATTTCCGCTTCCTTTTACCTTAAAAAAAATCTAAAGAATAAGAAATTTCTTTATGTCTTTCTATTGAATTCATTGAATGGTGACACGCCACAATTCGCCAGTTTTTTTAATCAATTGAAATCTTCTGTGGCAGGAATTTTAGGCAAACAAGTGAACCCGAATAAGCAGGTCGGTTATGGATTGACATTTGGCTATGCTTTAGGACAGCCGTCTGTTTTTCCGCTATTTATTTACAACAATGACATGAGCTTGCATTGGGGACTAGAATTACTTTTGCCGAAAAGTGTGAAGCTTCGATATTCACCAACCAATAAGTTGCATTTTTATGCAACCACCGAGTTGCAGGGAGCAAGTTATCACATACAGGATCTGGAAATTGAGGGTATTGATAAATTTGAGTTTAGAAGGTCTTCGGTGAGGATGAATTTAAAAGTTGAAAGAGAAATTCACGATTGGCTTTGGGTTGGAGTCACCGCAGGATATAGAGTACCCATTAATATTTTTCTTTCGGAGCCTAGACAAAACCGAAGCAATAGCATCGTTGAAATTGACGCCAATAATTCAACGTATTATAAATTTTCAATATTTATTGTTCCACCAGCCAAAATATACAATAGGGCTAAAGGGAGTTGATGAACGATAAGCACATGCGTTAACATTATTCTCATTCAATATTAAATATTTTTCATAAATTAGATTCATGAAAACTCCATTCTTGGTTGCTCTATTTCTTATAGTTAGCTTGTCAACTTTTGCTCAGGATAAAATTTACAAAACAGATAAATCTGTAATTGATTGTAAAGTGATTGATATTGGTTTGAACGAAGTCAAATATCAAGACCCCAGTATGGTAGATGGTCCATCTATCTCTATTGGAGTAGATATGATTCTCAAAGTGGTCTTGAGTAGCGGTCGGGTTATTGAATTTAAAAACCCTTTGAATGATCCAAATTCTTATTTGAACGATAAAAAGAAAGCTATCAAGCTACATTTTCTTTCACCTCTGATGGAGCACCTTGCATTTTCATTTGAAAAAAGTATCAGACCAGGAAGAAGCTTTGAATCTGGCATTGGACTTATTGGTGTTGGATTTGATACGGATGAATTGAGTAAGAGCAGTGGCGTGTCAGTATCTGGAGGTTACAAATTTATGCGTACCCCTGATTTTTATTCTCAGCGATTTAGATATGCACATATTATGAAGGGTGCTTACGTCAAGCCTGAAATAATGCTATCTGTTTATAAAAATGAATTTAAAAACAATTTTTTTAGCAGCCCAATCCCACAGTCGGGTATTATAGAACAAAATATTGTAGCTGGCGCGTTGATGATCAATTTAGGGAAGCAAGTTGTTTATGACAATTCTTTTTTGATTGACTACTCTTTTGGATTGGGTTATGGATTTAGCAATCAAACAAGAAGTGATTTTTTAGAATCGGATGGTTGGAGAGCTAATCATTATGGTTTTATTCTTGGAGATCAAAGTACGCCTATCGCGATTTCATTCAAAATAAAAATAGGATTCTTGCTGTGATAAGCTAAGCCTATTGTGACTTGATAACTCCTTTTCTCTTCAATTCCTCTACAGTCTCTGGAGTAGTTTTCCATCGTTCATGCATCCATACCCATTGATCATAGGCATCGCGTACATAGTCTTCTATAACTGTACTAAACTTCTTGGTGTTTGCCAGGATATCTGCTTTTTGATCTCCTGTTCTAGTCAATTCTATTTCTGGCTTGATGGTGAATAGGTGCTTATTGCTTGGCATTCTTTTCATCGACATAGGCACCACAGCTGCTTCAGTGTCTAGCGCCAATAAGGCTGCTCCAATTGGCGTGTAGCAAGGTTTTTCAAAAAAATCAACAAATACACTTTTAACTTTAGTGTCTTGATCAATCATTATAATCAGACAATTACCGGCATTTAGTGCTTCCAATAGTAATGGATAGGTTTTTCCACGACTTAAATTTTTCAATCCTCGGCTTTTGCGAAAACCAATGATCATATCATTCAATTGCTTATTCTTTAGTGCCTTACTGACTGCGGTGGTCTCATAGCCAAGGATAGAGGGGGTGATGGCAGAAAATTCCCATGAGCCAGTATGGTTGATCAAGCAAATTACTCCCTTCCCGCGATCATATGCTTTTTTGAGATGTTCCTCTCCAGAGATATCAATATACTTGGCGTATTGCTCTCTATTTTTGACTTTGAGTGCTAGTATGTAATCTGCACCATTTTTTGCCTGATGAACAAAAACATTGCGAGCCATTCGTTTGAGTTCTTCGTCAGATTTTTCATCACCGTAAGCGATTTTTAAGTTATTGAAGGTCTTTCGCTGTTCTTTTTTTAGCAGTGAGTATGCCAGACTACCTAACCGTCCATAAAACCAAAGCGCCCAAGAACGAGGAAATAATCGTGTTGTGAATATGAGTAATTTAGCAAGCCCAACGAGTAGGGGATACTTGATGCTTCTTTTAAGTTCTTTCCCAGTCATATTAAGAAGGCAAAATCTCTACGCTGTAGGTTATAGTCGCTTTTAGTGAATCTGCCACCGAACAATATCCATCAATGATCAGTCTAATCATTTTTGTAAGTTCTTCTTCTTTGACATCGGGAGAAGTCAGTATGTATTTTTGATGCACAGCTGTGATACTCTTAGGGTGAGTCTCTCTTCTAGTATAGTCGCTTTCGATGACAAGATCATTCAGCGTTTTTCTTTTCTTTTTAATGATCGCTGCGATCTCTACAGCTACACATGCCGCTAAAGCCGAAACCAATAGCTCAACAGGGGATTGGTTTTCTTTTTCTATAGCAGGACGCATGTCAATAAGCACTTTATTGCCATTTTGATTGATGCCTTCATAGACTTCATCAGAGATATACTTGGTGGTTGACTTCATGACTTCTTTGTTGATTTTGAAAGCAAAGCTAATATAATTATCAAATACTGTGATGGAATTATAGCAATCACTTCAATAATTGTGGTTATAAAATTTCTAATAATTATTTATCGAAGTATATTTACGTAAGTACTTACGTTTATTATTGTCTAGATGGAAAGAAATATTTTAAATGAATTGGGAGAACTCGCAATCGGTAGCAGGTTAAAGCGATTGAGTGACTATATCATGCGAGAAGGTAAGGTATTATATGCTTCTCATAATATCGATTTCGAACCAAAATGGTTTCCTGTTTTCTATACAATAGCCAGTCAATTATCTACTAATGTAATGAAGATCGCGGAGACCTTGAAGATTACGCATGCGGCAGTGAGCCAAACAGTAAAGGATCTGGTGAAACATGATATTGTAGATACAGTGAGTCACGAAACTGATGGACGAAAGAAATCATTAGAGCTATCAAAGAAAGGGAGCAGGCTCTTGAATCAAATGGAACCTATTTGGCAGGATATCGCGACTGCGCTCAATGACTTATTTAGGAGTAGCCAAAATCACTTGTTGATCGCTATTCAAGAGGTGGAAAGCAAATTCACAGAAAGTGGTTTTACCGAAAGAATAAAGGCGGTTACCAATCAGCGATTATTAGGAGAAGTTGAAATTGTAGATTATTCTCCTGAGTATGCTGTTGACTTCAAGACGCTTAACACCGAATGGTTGGAAAAGTATTTTTATGTGGAAGACTATGACAATGAAGTGTTGAGCAATCCCCAGAAGTACATTCTGGATAAGGGTGGAGCGATCTATTTTGCACTTTTGGCAGGAGAGGTTGTGGGTACTTGTGCACTTATGCAACCGCATCCTGGAGAATATGAACTGACCAAGATGGCAGTCACCCAAAAGGCTCAGGGTAAACAAGCAGGAAAAAAACTCGGATTACGAATTATTGAAAAGGCGAAAGAAATGAAACTTGAAAAAATATTTCTAGAATCCAATAAGACACTTACCCCTGCTTTGACGCTTTACGAGAAGTTGGGATTTAAGTACATGCATAAAGATGCGAGTACTTCGGCCTATGAACGAGCCAATGTGTATATGGAGCTACAATTGTAGTCGGTATCTCTGTTGATAGTTGTCCAGTTATTAACCGACCAACTGAATTTCTGATTAACGGCACAACTGACCAACCGAATTAGTACCTTGCGAACATGGATGAACAGGAAATTTTTTTGACCCTCATACAAGAGAGCATTGACCGCAATGAGTTTGTGAAAATCACGATTAGCAAACCGACCTTTCCGAGCAATGACTTGGTCAATGTCTATGTCAAAAAAGTAGTACTAAAAGATACTCCTCATTTGTCATTGAACTATCGGTACAAGACCAATGATCAGGTGAAAAACTTCCCAATCGAAAAAGGAATCAAAGAAATTGACAATGTGCTGTTCGATCTTAGAAATGCAGTCCTATTTACCACAAAGTCAGATTACACTTTTCAGAAATCCAAAAAAGGAAAAGGACATATCAGCCGTCAAAAGGCAAGTGTCAAAGTGGTTCCTGAAGAGTCACATGATCGTACCAAACAAAAGCGCGTAGAAAAAAACAGCGACTATTTGCACTTACTAGGCGTGACAGATAAAGAAGGTAAAGTCATTCCCAAAATGGCTGACAAGTACCGACAGATCAATAAGTACTTAGAGGTGATGGAAGGGCTGATAAAGTCCACTACACTACCCAAACAAGTGAATATTGTGGATATGGGTTCTGGAAAGGGTTACTTGACCTTTGCTTTATACGACTACTTATGCAATAAGCTCGATCTATCAGTTAAAGTGACTGGGATAGAGTTGCGACAAGAGTTGGTGGATTATTGCAATGAGGTGGCAAAGAAAGCCCAGTTCGAACATTTGTCATTTTCATGTCAACGAATAGAGACTTTTGAGAATGACCAGATAGATATCCTGATAGCGCTTCACGCCTGTGATACCGCTACTGATGATGCGATACACAAAGGCATTGTGTCTGATTCCGCACTTATCATCTGTGCTCCATGTTGCCACAAGCAGATCAGACAACAGCTCAAGGGTAAAGAGCAAACAGATCCGATCTTGAAATATGGCATCTTCAAAGAACGCCAATACGAAATGGTGACAGATACCATTCGTGCACTGATCATGGAGAAGAAGCAATATCAAACCAAAATTTTCGAATTTGTATCCAATGAGCATACCCGCAAAAATATCTTACTGGTAGGAGCGAAGACCGATAAGTCAACAGATGAAACTTCAATTGATAAGAAGATTGAGCAAATCAAACAAGCTTATGGAATTGAGCAACATTATCTTGAGGGAATCTTGAAATAAATGAGCCAAGAATACTTTGTTAGGGAAGCTGTAGCTGAAGAATTTCAGGAAATAGGTGAATTGATGGTGCGTGTGTATGCGCAACTAGAAGGTTTCTTTTCTGTAGATGAAAATCCAGCGTACTATAATAAGCTTGCGAATGTTGGCGATCTAACGACTCAACCCAAAACAAAACTACTTGTTGCCGTTTCATTGTCAGGTTAGTATAAGAATAGTAGCGGATTTAAAGTATTGACTTTTCAGTTAAATATAAATTTTGATAAAGATATAAACTTTGAATTTAGCACTAAAACCGCTATTATTTTTATACATCTTGTTGTAGGTAGTGCTTATTCCGCTGTTTTATTAAAATCCAACGCTTTATCAATCCAATATTCCAAATCGGTTTCCATATCAAACCCTTTTGGTGTGATGAAAATATAACCTTTCATTGGTCTGCCTGTAAAGTCCATTGGCAGGCAAACACCTTTATCGATTTCCTTTTCATATTCAGTTGTTCCGATTTTTGCCATTAAAAGACTGTCTCCAAATTTTTTGTCTATATGGATTCCGCAACACATTTTTTCGTTGACCATAAAAATGAGCCCTCCCATCATTTTTTTGTCGTAGAACTGTACGTTTTTCGATTTGAGGGTGCGTCTTATTCGGTCGCCTAAATGTTCGTCATATGCCATTGGAAATAGGTACTAATTTTCGGTGTAGGATTTAAGCCCACCAAGAAATAGCTTAATCCCCTTGTCAGATTCTTTACGCATTATAAGACTGTCAAGGATTTTGCCTAAAAAACCAAATTTTACTTGATATCTCATTTCTTGTTTGACCTTTACCTGATTGCCATTTTGTTCAAACGTATAGGAATGTTTCAAATTTTTTAACTGGAAATGAACAATCTGTCAATTCATAGGTTAATGCTTCATTTTGTTTTGAAACAGTGCATTTTTCATCGAACCAATTCTTGCCATCCTTCATCGTTACTTTTCTTTTTGCTTCTATGCCTTTATTGGTTTCTGACAAAACGGTTGACTTTTTAACAGTTGGGTCATATTTATCTAATTCTCCAACATTTGTAAGTGCTTCCCAAATTTTTTCAATTGGCGCATTGATTGTTATTTCGTTTTTTATTATTGCCATAATATTTTATGATTTTGTCAACGTTTATAAATGTTCATTACCACACCGTTTGAAGTCGGTTTGGATTTTATGAGCGTTAAATTGTTTGGTAGGTAATCTTGAGAGAACAAGCGTTTTCCTTTGCCAACCATGACAGGAAAAGTCCAAATACGAAATTCATCTATAAGGTCGTTTGCCAAAAGCGTTTGAATTAATTGCCAACTTCCGTGAACTTGCAATAATCGCCCATCTTGTACCTTAAGTTTGGAAATTTCGGCTACTATATTTCCAGAAATGGGCTTTGAATTTCGCCAATCCAGTTTATTCTTTGTGGCTGTTACAACATATTTAGTTAGGTCGTTAAGTGGATTGGAATCCGATTCTTTAGAATTATGCGAAGCAAAGAGTTCGTATGTTTTTCTACCAAGTAACAAATCATATGGTTGATCCATGGCTTCTTCCTTGACTTGTGCCATAACTTCGTCCCAATATTCATCTGCCCACCCTCCATTTTCAAAACCATTTGAAGGGTCTTCTTCTCGCAATTTGGGTGCTTGCATAACACCATCTAAGGTTACAAAAGTTAGAATGGCAAGTTTTCTCATATTTCTTTTTTAATTCATATATCATTTATTGCTGCTCTAAATTCTTCTGCATCATAATAAACCTTAATACTTTGAATTTTACCATTGTTTATTTCATACCATTCCGTCATATCCAACTTCATTTCTTTACCAGATGGCGTTTTTATATCCATTATTATCTGAGTTATTACAAAACCCTCTGATTCTACAACTTGTTTCATTTTATTGCCTTTCATCATAGGCATGAATTGTTCATTTAGTTTTGCAAACGCTTCTAATCCTTTTGTTTGATCAACAGGCCCTATAAAGGTTACATTTTCAGCTACAACTTCTTTCCAGGAATCTGTGCCTGACATTAGACCTTGTCCGAAGGCTTGAAATACTTCCATTGGTGATTTTTCCATTGTTTCTATTTTTAAAGATTAATAATTTAACTTGTGATTTCGAAGTGAAGTTAATAATTAACTTTGAAAAAACAAGTTAAATGAAAATATTTTTTATCTTTGTATTATGAAAATACGTTCGCATTGCCCTATAAATTTTACTTTGGAACACTTTGGCGATAAGTGGTCTTTGTTGATTATAAGAGATTTGATGTTCAAGGAAAAAAGGCACTACAATGAATTTTTGGAATCTGATGAAAAAGTTTCCACGAGTGTCCTTGGCGATAGGTTGAAAATGTTGGAAGAGTTGGGAATTATCTCAAAGGGTGAGGATGATGTCAAAAAATCCCGCATAAAGTATAGCCTTACCAAAAAGGGTATCGATATGCTCCCTGTTTTAATCGATATGATTATTTGGGGTGGATTTCATGACGATAAGACGGAAGCTGGAAAAGTTTTTTTGGCACAAGCCACCAAAAGTCGAGACTACCTAATTTCCCAAATCCGAGAGAAATTGGAAAAAGAACATTTGTCAAATTAGCGGTTTTTCTTACTGGTTCGGATTTTTCTTCAGCATGACCTACAAAGGTCAAATAGCAGGAGGAGTGGTTTATATTGGAGATATGAAGTACTATGGGGCTCAAGGAACAGCCACTACAGAGGAAGATGCAGTTGGATTTCGATTACTGGCTGTTGACCCAACTATCGGAGACAAAGGAATTGGAAAATTATTGATAAATGCCTGTATCCAATTGGCGAAAGATGAAGGCCAAAAACAGGTCGTTATCCATTCTACGAATGCCATGAAAATTGCCTGGGCTATGTATGAGAAGATGGGATTTGAAAGAGCTCAAGATTTAGATTTCTCGAAAGAGGATTTTCCAGTTTTTGGGTTTAGGTTGGTGTTATGAGATCCTTTAAAAGCGTGTATTAATGTAAACTATCGGAATTCCAATAATAGCGTTGCTTAAGATCGTTGTTGTTGATGCACTTATAGTTAATGTCTACATATAGGTCATTAATATTTTTTTCAGAATTCACTTTTATTTCTAATATATCATCTTCCCTGTATTTCTTTTTTTTGGTGTTTGTATTGATGAATATTTTATTTTCGGAGGTAGTTTGACCATCACCACCAGTAACATTCTCGAGCACAATTCTGCCAAGTATTACCTTAAGTTTAATGGTCTTGTTCGACCCTCCATTTTCATTTTTTTCTGATATTCTTTTACTGTCGTCCGAGTAAAAAACATGCTGTATTTATTTCTGTGAGAAAAACACCCCTATAATCCCCTCAAGGGGATAGTCGCGATTCTCCCCTTGAGGGGAGACACAGAGGGGTGTTTTTCATTGTGAAGTGAAAAGCTTGAAATTTGAGTGTAATCAAACATTTTTGCTCCTTTTAAAATTTACTCGGACGACAGTAATAAATAATAACAAATCTTTGGGCTAATTTTGAGCAAACAAAATGAAGAAATATTTCAAGTGAATAATAGCTCTATCGAAGATGATTTCTTCACACCATTCTCCAAATCGGTAGATATTTCCAATCTACCAGAACGGTTTACTTTCCCATTTGAATACGAACCACATGCATTGTGCGTATTAGCATCTAAAGAGCTTCAAAAATATCTTAA
>Ga0209634_1002376_pt1 | contig 13208 bp, 13 predicted proteins | sample LinPmetageLP40_FD_184043 | JGI IMG/M metagenome (GOLD analysis project Ga0209634, IMG submission 184043) | Marine viral communities from the Pacific Ocean - LP-40 (SPAdes) (version 2) | ecosystem: Environmental > Aquatic > Marine > Oceanic | place: Pacific Ocean | collected 2010-08-26
TAGTTCTGGTAAAATAGATAAAAATTTAAATGAACAAACTAAAAAATATCTTTTATCTTACAGCAATAATATTAAACATTTTATGGATAATGAAATTAATAATATAGGAACATTACTATAATTATAATAATTAATTATAATATTTAAAATTTATTACAATATTTAATATTTAGTATATTATAATTAAAAATCTAAAATAGTATTATATAGCTAATAATATGAAAATACAAATTAGAAATAATAATAAAGACCTAAATACTATATTTATAAATATAATACAAATACTTTTTATAGTGTATTTATTACATAAAATTATAAAAAATAAAAAATCTCAAATCTCAAACTTTAAAAATTTAGAAGAAAGAAATATAGTAACACAAATTTTAATAGCATCTTGTAAACAATTAAACTTAAAATATACTTTACTAGATACTAATATTATTAAAATAACACATAATAATAAATCAATTATTTTTAACAGATTATATAATAATATATATTCAAAAGAAGATAAAATTAGATTAGGAAATAAAAAATATGTTACAAATAAGTTATTAAATAATAATATTAAAGCCCCTAAATCATTAGGTGAATTTGGCCCTATTAAAAGTTTAAATTTAATAAATAATATAGTAGATAAAATTTCAGAATATCCAGTAGTTGTTAAACCTATAGATAGCACAGGAGGTATTAAAGTATTTGTTAATATTAAAGATAAAGAACATTTGAGATCAATATTAATAAACAAATTTTTAAATAAAAAAATTTTAAGAAGTAAAAGTAATAAAATATTAATAGAAACATATCTAGTAGGAAATGATTATAGAATATTATGTTATAATGATAAAATACTAGAAGTATATATAAAAAAACCAATAATAGCTATAGGAAATGGAGTTAATTCAATAGAAGAATTAATAAAAATTAAAAATAGTAATATAAATAAAAATCATAAAGATATAATTATTAGCAATGAATTACTTAAATCACAGAATGTTAATAGAAAAACAATATTAAAAAAAGGAGAAAAAATTAATATAAATATAGCAACATTAAATAATGGGTCTGAACATGTAAGAATTCCCCTAGAAAATATCCATCCTGACAATATAAAAATGTTTAAAAGAGTTAATAAAATATTAAATTCGAGTTTATTAGGAATAGATTTTATAATAGATGATATGTCTAAATCATATAAAACTCAAAATTGTGGTATTAATGAAGTTAATACATCTCCTGGTTTTAAGGCTCTTACTATAATACATCCTGAAGATAAATTAAAAATACCAAAAAAATTTTTAAAATTATACTTTAATTTGTAATTTATAAGTTTTAATAATTATAAATAATATCAATACACATATAGGAATTAATATCAATTTATTATTAAAATGATTATACTTTAATACATTATTATTATTATTATTATTTGTAAAACCTTCTTTACAAGATGCTGTTTTAGCACACTTTATATATTTATATAAATCATCTCCCTTTTTTGTATATAATTTTGGATAAATAGTTTGATATGATTTTATAACAGGAATTGGTGAAAAACCTTTATTAGGGTAAATTATACACGGTAAATATTCAAATCTAATAGGATTTTGTTTAATATTTTTTATTTTTTTTTTATTAATTATATCTTTTAATATATTTGTATCAATGATTATTTTTAAAATAAATGTATTTCTAACACCACTTTTTTTTACATGTGAATCAAATACAAAATTCCCTAAAGAATAAAAAACATATCCGAAATGATTTTTATTAATTCTTGAGTATTTTATTTCTGTTTTTTGAATAGTATGAGGATGATGTCCTAAAATAATATCTACGCCATTATCTATCAATAAGTCGGAGGTTTTATCTTGATATTTATCCTTAGTAAAACTATATTCAGTTCCCCAGTGTATAGAAACAATTAATATGTCAACTTCATTTCTTTTATTTTTAATTAAATTAATTATATTTTTATTGTTATTATCTAATATATTAATTATATTTAATTTTTTTAATTTTTTAAATGGTCTAGTTATACCAATAAAACATATTTTTATACCTTTAATATGAAATATTTTATATGAGTTAATTTCATCTATAATATTATCTTTTAAACCTATTACATCAATACCAACATTTTTAATATATTTAGCACTATCAATAATACCTTTTTTATTAAAATCATTACAATGATTATTTGATATATTAACTATATTTATACCACTATCTAATAATGAATTAATACTACTAGGTAGAGAACGAAATTGTAATTCTGGAGATTTTAAAGAATAAGGAGAGCCTTTTGTAGTTATTAAAGTTTCTAAGTTACCTATGGTTATATCTGAATCACGTAAATATTTTTTTACATATTTAAATGGGTGTATAAATTGCCCCTTGTCATTTTTTATATTATATTTTTCAATATCTCTTGTTAAAGAAATATCTCCTAATGCTAGTATAACAATTTCATTACTAATATCATTTTTTCTTTTTTGTTGAAGTTTTTTGTAATTAGATAATATGGTTTCATTTATATCATTTTTAGGTATTAAATTACATTGTAATAATGTATCATAATAACCTGACATTTTGTAAGGAGAGTCGCTATATTTTAGAATATTATTTAAATTACAATCCATTTTAATATATTTTAATTTTTAAAATTTAATAATTATATTATAAAATATTATAATATATTATAATATATTAAATTTATTGGGTTTAAAATATCATTATTTTTTATCATTTTTATATATATTTTAACATTTTAATATTTTATAATTTTAACATTTTAATATAATACAAAAATACAAATATGTTTTATTATTTATTAAACCATTCTAGTTTATTAAATAAGCAAAATGAAAAAGCAAAAAATCTATCAATTATATTATTTGGTAGTTTAATTTATCTATCAATACATGCTTTTCTTTCGTTTAATAAAAATACTACAATACAAAAGGTGAAGCCTTATTTTTGGTTTATGTTTTTGCTAGATATAATTATGTCTTATTATTCCTTTATTTATAAATCAAAACAAGATAAAAATAATGATAATAAATCACTAGATAATAAAAAAGACCACAATTTTATGGAAGAAATTTTTTCTATTAAAAATAAAATAACAGAAATGATATCATCAAATAAAAATAATAACAATAACAACACTAATAATAACAATAATAACAATAATGATAATAACAATAATGATAATAACAATAATGATAATGACAATAATGAAGATACAAGTAGTAAGCAAAAAACAGATTTACAAAAAGAAAAAGATGCTTTGATTTTACAATTGAAAGAAGAACTTACTAATTCTAAAAATCATAATAAGAGTCATAATTCAAATAATAATTCAAAGGAAGACTTACAATTAATTGAAAATATAGAACAACCTACATTAATACAAAATAATAAAGAAATAATGAAAGAAGATACTATATCATCAACTAAAAAAATGTCAACCCCAATTAAAAATTTAATAAAAAAAAAAACAAATATACAACAGAAACATATAAACCACCCTCTAGATAATAGTATAAAAGAAGCTATTAATCAACAAGAAGAAGAAATTAATAATACTAATAAAAAAGAACCAGATTTTAATGATAGTGCTTCTGAATCAGGTAGTGAAATGGATTTTGATATTTCAGAATTTCAAAATACACTAGATGAATAAAATCATTTTATTAGCTTAATGGGGTTATTTTCATCAATATCAATATTTTTTTTAACACAATAAAATTTATAATCTTTGGAAGGAGGTCCTTCAATACAATATTTAGAACCAGAAGCAGTTGTAATGATTTTTCCATCACTATGAACAATATAATTTGTTAATATTTGTGTATTGTCTTCAAATTTAGAATGATTATATATTTTTCCGTGTACTCCTATTTTATATAATTCTGGGGCTTGATATCTAATATCACCAGAATTTATTTGTTCTATGGACCAATTTGTAATAGTTGGATAATTATTATTCATTTTTAGTATTACTTTCTTATTTATTATTATTTATTATTATTTATTATTATACTGATATTTATATTTTAAATTCTAATATATAACTATATTTTTGTATTATATTTAATAAATTTAATAAAGAACAATGAATAACCAAATTATCATTTAATATTGTTTTACAATTATTTACAAGAATAATATTATCTTTTAAATATTCTTTATTAATAGGTGAATTTATAATCCCTTTAATAATATTAATATTATTAAATCTAGTATAACATTTATCAATATGTGTCAAAAATATTTTTTTGTAAAGTATTTTATAATTAATTTGATTATGTAAATTAGTATTCATTTTATTATTTATAAATATTATTCCTATTACAACTAGATTTTTGAATAATAAAATAGGAACAGTTTTAAATTTATAATATTTAATATTCTCATCTCTTAATAAAGTATCCCCTAATATTTTAAAATATTCTTTAGATAAAGGTATGTTTTTATTTCTTTTATAATTTTTAACTATATTTTTATCATATTGTATAAAATGAATGAGTTTTCTTTTAAATTTATTACTTATAGTAATTTTGTAGTTATTTAGTTCATTATTAATGTTAAAGCTATGGGAAATTATTTCAAAAAAATGCCAACTAACAATTAAATCTTTTGTGTTTTTTAATTTAAAATTAAAATCTACATTAGTACCTAATTCATATAACATTATAATTTTAAAATATAAATACTTATAAACTTTTTATGTTGACATATATTAAATATAATAAAACAATTTTTAAGTAAATTAAAATAATAACAACTTATATATTAGAATAAAAATGGAAATACAATCATTATTGGCATTGTTAATAGTATTAATATTATTTCTTATTTATACTAAACAAAGAGAACAATTTAGTAATAGAACTAAACAACATTTTAATTATAGTAATTTGTTAAGTAAAAGTAGTCCACAATGGGTCCAAACAAATAAAACATTAGATGAAATACAATATATATTATCAGAAATAATAAGTTTAATTAATAGAGAAACAAATAAAGAATTTTATGTTGGTAATATTGATAATATTACTAAAGATAAATTAGAAGACAATACTATTCATTATCTTATAGATTTATTTTTATTTGAAAAAACAGACAACTTTACACTAAGAGTTATAATTGATTTTACTATTGATAAAGATAATAGTGTAGTTGTTAATACAATCACAAAAAGTAACGCTAATAAATATGATTACGACACATCATCATCTAATCCATATAATTTTGAAAATTGTATTACAGATAAAAGTAATCAAACTGAAAAACTCCATATTAAAGGATTTAATGAAGTATCTCTTCCACACGCTTTATATGATGGATCATTAAGCAAAAAAGTACCAACAATACCAGAATTTAATAAAGATATATTACCAGCTATGTTACAAAAAGATGTACATTATAATAAGATAAAGAAAAAACAAGCAAATAACTATAGTCTTAGAAAACATAATAAATATGATAGTTATAGTTTATTAATAGAAGAAGACGAAAATAACGATGAACAAATGAATGATAATAAAAATAATTCATTAATAAAATCACAACCACAATTTAATTCATCAGTTCATAAAAATATGTCTGATAAAAAGAAAAATAGTTGGTTGTTTTCACCAACTAGAACTGATATAACAAATGTATATTAATATTAAATCACCAAGGGGCTTCAAATGATTTAACGTATGTTATATTTTTATGTTTGTTATAATTTATATGACCATTTTTTTCATTTTTAATAATAAAATTATTTCTATTTAATTGTTTATAATTACTTTTAATATCATTATGAATATTGCTTAATTTTGAAAAAATTAGCTTAATTTTAAATATTAGTTCATTTAATTCATAATTAGGGGTGGTATTACTAATATTATTAATATTTCTACACAAAGGACATTCAACATAAATATTGGTTTTTTTATTAATAAGTTCTATATGACAGTGTTCACATATTGAATGACCACACGAAAGCATTATAAAATTATAATTTTTGTTTAGACTATCGCAATTATCTTCTTCTTTATCGTCTAATTCAATAATATTTTTATAGCATATTTTACATCCAATTGTTGAATTTATAATGGTTTTTAATTCATTAAATTTTGTTTTTATGCTTATAGCTAAACAATCACTATTTATTAAATTATCTATATGACTACTTAAATGTAAACTACTACTTTCCGTTTGAACTTCTAATTCTCTCTTAAGTTTAAATATATATTTATGCAATTCATTATATTGAAATTTTGATTTATATAAATTATAATATTCTTGTCTAAATAATATTTCAGTATTTTTATAAATATTTACTAAATCAAATATAGAGAAATCTTTATTCTTATCTTGTTTTACTTGATATATATAATAAAATGCTTGTATGCCTAATTCCATAATTTTAGATATAGATCTAATATTTAATTCTTCAATAGAATGAGCAAATCTACACCTACCCTCTTCGCGCCATTTACATCTATGACCCTTTATAAAATTAAAACAAAATTTGTTAGATTTTTTATTATTAAATTGAATATTTTCTATATTATCAAATGTGTTAATAATACTATCTTTTATATTTTTAATTTCAGATGTATATCTTTCATTATATAAATGGGTATTATTCATTTTCAAAATATATACTGTATCTATAAATATACACAATGATTAAATATTAAATATTTAATATTTAATTACTTTAAATAAAAGTTATCAAATTATAATATAAATAAATATATAAAATTGATTTTATATATATATATATACAATTATAGTAAATAAATTACATTACTTTACATTAAAATGGAAAATCAAATGATTATTCAAGAAATTATGAAAATTATAGAAAATTATAAAACAGAAAATAACTTAAGTTACGATGATTTAACATTTAAGATTCCTATAAATAAAATGAGGGTGTTAATCAATAATTTAATTATTAAAAAATACCCTAATATTAGTATTAGTGATATTGACGATAGTTATAATGAAAAACATTATATTGTAGCATATATCTTATTTATGAAACCACATATTGAAATAATTATTAAAAATATAAAGAGAATGGATGAAATTCCAATGGTAGAACAACGGACACCTGAATGGTTTGCACAGAGAAATGAAGTATTGTCGGCTAGTTCTATTTATAAAGTTTTAAAAACAGAAAGTTATAAATTAGATTTAATACAAGAAAAAATAGGTATTAAAAAAGAATTTATATCAAGTCCAGCTACTACACACGGAACTATATTTGAGGAAGTATCTCAAGTATTATATGAAACAAGGAATTTAATTAAAATTAAAGAGTACGGATGTATTCCACACGAATTCATATCTTTTATTGGAGCTAGTCCAGATGGTGTAGTTCACGATATTGACGGGTTTGATATGTATAATATTGATTATGATAATTTATCTATTGAAAATATCCCAGAACATCTTACTGTAAATATTGTTGCTTTATTTGGTAATTTATTAGAAATTAAAAATCCTTATTCTAGAACAATTACAAATGAAATTAAATATGAATATCAAAAACAAATTACAACACAACAAGAAGTTTGTAAATTATATAAATGTGATTTTCTGGAAAACAATTATACATATTATGATACACAGCAACTATTTTTAGAAGATAAATTTGAATTTGATATGCCTCATATTGAACATTTAAGTATTAGTCAACAGAATAATTATGTTAAAAATAGCAATATAACATTATCGAATATTTGTAGAGATGGGGTGGAAAAAGGTATCCTTTTAAAATTTAAACATAAAGATAATAATACTTATAAAGGAACATTATTTGATATAAAAACAGTTTATACTAAAGAAGCAATTAATAAATGGATAGTTGATGAAACAGCAACATTTATTTCTAAAAATTATGAATTAGATACAACTTACTATTGGAAAGTAAATAATTATTCTCTTAAAGAGTGTCATTTTAATAAAGAGGAATGGTGTGAAATATACAAACATTCTAAACATTTATGGAATAGAGTAATAGAAGAACGTTTATTGTCAGACCAAGAAGTATTACAAAAATACGATAAACTCCAATCTATAGATAGTAATGTATCTAATAAAAAAAGAAAAAACACAAACTACAAAGAGAGAAATTTAGAAAAAAAATCAAGACATAATCAACAACGTGTTGTTTATAATTTTTAATTATAAAAATAATAACTTATATTTTTAATAAAACTATTTGCAAAATAATTTAAATTATATATTATATTTTTTTCACCAATTATATTGTTTTTGAGAGTGTTACTAATATTTTTATTAATATATTCAAAATTATTAAAACATAAGTAAATAAATACACTAAAACTTATATATTTATAAAAATTATAATATTTAATATCATTTTTATCATTTATAAATTTTGTTTCTATATTAGTACTTTTATTAAATTTATAATTCCATTCTTTAATAGTATAATTATGACCCATACTAAGATTACATCTATCACAAATGGGTTTTAAATTATTTATTTCATCAGTACCTCCTTTAGATTCTGGTATATCGTGACCTACATGATAATTAAATACATTTATTTTATTAGAACACCAAGATATATAACATTTTGATTCGTATATTTTTCCAAAAATAGTAAACCATACTTCCTCTTTTACTTTTTTAGGTATTTTTTTTTTATGATATATACCATCTAATTTTTTACTTTTATTATTTTTACTATTTTTTTTAACCATATTATATTAATACAAAATCTATAATATTATATAAAACACTATATACTAAATAGTAATAATTTATTAAATAATACAAAACTTAAAAATAAAATACATTTTTTTTTATGAATTAAGAGATTATTAATATAATAAACATATAACATAAAGACATTTAACTGTCATGAGTATTAAGAGATTAAGAAAAGAATTACAAGAACTTCAAAAAGATCCTCCTGTAAATTGTAGTGCTGGTATTATAAATGATGATATTAATACGTGGGATGCTACTATTATTGGTCCAGAAAAAACACCATACGAAAATGGTATGTTTAAATTAACAATAGATTTCCCAGAGACATATCCCTTCAAACCACCTAAAGTTAAATTTAATACAAGGATTTTTCATCCCAATATTAATAAACACGGTAGTATTTGTCTAGATATTTTAAATAAAAGTTGGAGTCCAGCATTAACAGTTTCAAAATTGCTTTTAAGTATTTCATCTTTATTAAGTGACCCAAATCCTGACGATCCTTTAGATGTAAGAGCAGCTGATATTTATAATAAAGATAAAGATGAATTTTTTCAAACAGCTAAAACATATACTTTAAAATATGCTAGTATTTAATTTCTTTTAATTTCTTTTAAATTTTATTTAATTTTATAGTTTTCATTATTATTTTCTAATATTATATTATATATAATATAAATATACAAATCCAACTATAATATTTTAATTAAATATGCCTAAAAAAACCAAATCAAAACCTTCTACAAGAAGAAAATCATCATCAAAGAATTCATCGCTTAATTCATCAAATAATGCTTTATCTAATTTAGATATGACAGATGCGTTACTTATTATTATTGTGATACTTGTCGTTTATTATTTATTAATGAATAGAAGAAATGGTAATAATAATAATAATAATAATAATAATAATACTACGGAAGGATATGCGAATAATAATTCAAAACCAACAATGATGTTATTTCACGCTAAATGGTGCGGTCATTGTAAAACCCTTATGCCTGAATGGAAAAAATTCAAAGAACAAGCAAAAATAAATGTTGTCGAATATGAAGCCGATGAAGATTCTGATAAAATGAGTGAAAACAATGTTAAAGGATATCCAACAATTAAATGCCGAACATCTAGTGGTGATGTTAAAGAATTCAATGGAGAAAGAACAATTTCTGGATTAAATGCGTTCGCCAAAAAATGTTCTAAATAAATTTAATTCCTAATTTTTTAATTTTAATTTTAAATTCTAACTTAATATTAATAATAACTTTTAATACACAATTAAATTTATTTACTTATTGTTTAATAATGCCTAAACGCAAATCTAATGTTAAAAAAAAACAAAAATCAAAATCAAGAACAAGAACAATAAGTAAAAAAACTGGATTAAAAAAATCAACAAAAATAATAATAGGTGTTGTATGTGTTCTAGCAATTGTAGGTATTATAGTTGGCGTATTAGTAAAAAAAGGTGTTATATCATCTGGTAGTAATAATACTCCAGCAAATACAGCAGAAGAAACACAAACAACAGCAGAAGCAGAAGCAGCAGTAGCAAATACAATATCTAATGGATTACCTTCTAAATCTATTATGATTTCTGATTCTAAAATAATAAAATCCCTACTAAATAAACAAGATAATACACTGGATTTTAAAAATAAATTATTAGATAATTACATTCAAAGATTTAAATTATTATTAATGATACAACGATGTAAATTTATGTTTAGTATAGAAAAAATAAATCATATTATTAATTATCTCACCGTAGGAAACAAACCAAATTACTTTTTTGATGAAGAAGTTTTTGTGGACAATGATTTAATAGAAGATACTAATGAATACAAAATTTTTTATCATATTATTAAAATAAGATATTTATTACATACATTAGATTATATCAACGATTTTGATGAATTAAAATATATTAATATTTTTAGTAATTTAACAATAGATATAATTAACAAAAATCTTAATATACAGCAAAAAGAAGGAGAAACTGATAACGCGTATATTAAGAGACTATATTGTGGTAATGATAATACTGATACAGATTGTGTGTATGATGTTTCTAATATTAATTTTAATGATTTATATGAAAAATATGAAAATATATTAGTTCTTATAAAGGCATCAACTAATAATTATATAAATAAACTATTAGAAATTACAAAAATAAACGAAATTAATGTTACTATAAATAAAAATGATTTTGATAACTATGATTTTGCACATAAAGAAGAACTATTAAATGAATTATTTAAATATAATGTATTAGATCTTAATTATAAATTTTTAAAACTAAAATACAATCACAATAATATTAATTCTAATTTTACACAAAAAAAAAATTTTTTAAATATTGAAGGTAATAAAATAGAACCATTAAATAGTTATATGTATACCAAATTTGATAGTCACTTATATCAGCGCAATATAATAACAGATAATTTTTGGTCATTTTATGAGTTAGTAGTAAATGAAAGTTTTGAATATGCGAAAGAAGATAGCGATAATAAATTAATTATTTTGTATAATCAAGATAATAGTTCAAATTATATAAATGAAGCTCTTAATATATTAAAACCAATATTAGTAACAAAGGGAATAATCAATGAAAACGACGATATTGATTCATTATCAGATAAAGTTAATAAACTTAAAAGTGTATCAGATAAAGAAGTATTTGAAGCGACTACTAAAGACTTAAAAGCACATAATGAAGCATATATTAAAAAATTTAGGGAAAACACAAATATAGATATAGAAAATCTATCAGGATTAGAAGAAATTAATCAATTAATATTAAATGATATATTAAATAATAATAATATTACTACTAATAATCCAATAGACACTGCCAGAATAGGAAATAATAATAAAGCAAATAATCTAAGAGACAATACCACAATAATAAATAACGCAACAGTAAATAATCCAATAGACACTACCACAATAGGAAATAATAATAAAGCAAATAATCTAAGAGACAATACCACAATAATAAATAACGCAACAGTAAATAATCCAATAGACACTACCACAATAGGAAATAATAATAAAAATATATCATATTTCTGATATAAAAAACCTATCCGGATTAGAAAAAATTAATCAATCAATATCAAATGCTATCATTTAAAACTAATCCCCAAAAAAACACCTAGTTACTTCATATCCCGTACATAATAACCTATCTATATATTCCCTAGATATATGTTCTCTATACATTTTTACGTGTAATTCAATTTCTAGTAAATTATATTTATATTTTTTTAATCTATAAATATCTTGATAACGCAGAGATGAAAATACATCTAGTAAGTAATTATAAAATGAATAACTTTCTCTATCATCATTTAAGTTTTCCCCTCTTTTTTCTTTTCCATTTTCATTATCTGTTGATTTATATTCTAAATCATTTAAACTCCGCAAAATAACACATAATGTATCATCTATTGTTTCTTTTAATACATCTTCAATATATTCAATAGAACAATTGCTAGATGCAGCGCCATCAATATAGTTTATTCCATTATATTCTACTTTATTAAAGAAAAACGGGAAAGAAGTAGAAATTCTAACAGCTAACCAAACGGGCATATCTGGTGTTGTTAAATGAGAGAAATATTCACACGTTCGTAATTCAATATTTGTTCCAGTAACAATAAATCGTTTTCCAGTTAATTCATACAATTGTTTAAATGTTATATAATAATTTTTTGTTTTAAAATATATAGCGTTTTTAATAAATTGGACGAATTTAATTCCATCATCCACGCCAAAATTCATATTAAAATTCAGAATATTTTCCATAGTAAAGTTTTCAAATTTATGAAAATCAAAAGTGTATATTAAATCTTCAATTTCTTCTTGATTATAACCCAATACTAAAAACATAAGAACAAAGGCTCCAACAGAACTTCCAATATATGTATCAATATTTTTTACAATATCTTTCTCAAATAAATATTTCATACACCCGAGTAAACCATAACCCTTTAAAAATCCACCTCCAAACACTAATTTACGCACATTTTCCAATTTAATTTTGTCACCCCTTTCTTTTAATTCTTCCTCATCTAGATTTACTTGCGTTCCAACATCAATATATTTTATAGGTTCTGTTTCTTTTTCACTCATTGTATATATTATTAAAACTAAATATGATAATTAATATTTAATATTATAAAATATTTATATTAAAAAAAAAACACAAATTAAAATAGTAAAAATAATAAAATAATAAAATTATGGGCTAGTTCTTAACTCGTATAAGTTTTCGCTCATATCATATGCTTGAACGTCAACCATTTCATTAAAGTTTTCACAGTTATTTTTCTCCAAATTTTTATTAGCGACTTCCAAAAATTGTTCGTGGTCTTTTGTAAAATATTCTCTTCCTAATCCAATACCATTTGGGTCATTCTCAATAATTTCGCACGTACTTCCATTAC
>Ga0209634_1002377_pt1 | contig 13198 bp, 9 predicted proteins | sample LinPmetageLP40_FD_184043 | JGI IMG/M metagenome (GOLD analysis project Ga0209634, IMG submission 184043) | Marine viral communities from the Pacific Ocean - LP-40 (SPAdes) (version 2) | ecosystem: Environmental > Aquatic > Marine > Oceanic | place: Pacific Ocean | collected 2010-08-26
GTCGGCGGCGAACACCAGCCGCTTGCCTTCGGCGAGCAGCGCATCGATCGTGTAGAGCAGTTCTTCCTGCGCGCTGGCCTTGCCGATGATGAACTGGATGTCGTCCACCAGCAACAGGTCGAAGCTGCGCAGGCGCGCCTTGAATTCGAGCATCTGGTTGGCCTTCAGCGCCTGGACGAATTCGACCATGAAGCGCTCGGCGCTGCAGTAGAAGATACGGCTGCGCGGATGCGCCTGCAGGAACGCGTGGCCGGTGGCGTGCAGCAGGTGCGTCTTGCCCTGACCGGTGGCGGCCTTGAGGTAGAGCGGGCTGAACTGCGGCTTCTCGGTCGCGCCCATGCGCTGCGCGGCATTGAACGCCAGCACATTGGCTTCGCCGGTGATAAAGGCGGCAAAGGTGAGGCTCGGGTCGAGGCCGACCGAGCTGGTGAAACCGGTGTCGCCCAGCGTGTCGGCGCCGATCGCCATCATCGAGGTGTCGAGCCCGTCATTGGCCGGACGGCGGCCGTCAGAATGCAGCCGCAAATCCGTTACCTGGCGGCGTCCGGGATGGACCTGGATGCGGACGTCGCGCACTTCGCTGCGCGCGATCTTCCATGCCAGGCCGAGGCGGTCGGCAAAGCGGTCCTTGACCCAGTTGGCGCTGAATTCGGTGGGCAGGAAGAGGTCGAGCGTGCCGGTTTCCTTTTCGATCCCGCCCACCTGGATCGGCTTGATCCACTGGCTGTGCAGCTGGTGGCCCAGGTCCTTGCGCAGGCCCTGGCTGATGTCGGCCCAATCGGCGGCAAGGTTTACGGCTTCCTGGTCTGCCATGAAATCGTCCTGTGCCTTCTGCGCGCCGATGTCCGATGTCTTTCGCATACTACTTATCACCCCCGGTCGGCTGACCCGCCGCCTGTTTGTTGTTCTTACATCGGCAAGGCCGGGCACAGCACAGTCCCGCTCCGGAATCGGTTCATCCGGAGGTCGCCCTCGCACATCGATCATTTAAAAGCCGGAGCTGTCCCGCCCCCGACTGAGAGCCTTGGTGTAGGTCGCTCTCCGGATGAGTCGCAAGGGGGATAACTGTAAAAAACACGAAATATACTTGTTGACTCAAGTGGACCCCGCAGAGGCCCGTTCAAGTCGATGAATCTACTACGATAAGCCCGAAATGGCAGCGCGAATCGCGGGATTCCCATGGGTTATGTTACGGCGTCATTACAGGCCGGTATCGGAATGAAACTGGAATACGACAAAAGGGCCGCCGGTACACCGGCGGCCCCTTCGAATGACTCGCTTGCAGCCGGCTGCGAAAGCCGGCGGCCGGAGATCAGAGCGCGGAAACGCGCTTGCTCAGACGGCTCATCTTGCGCGACGCCGTGTTCTTGTGAAGCACGCCGCGGGCAACACCGCGCGCCAGTTCCGGCTGGGCGTTGCGGAGCGCGGTCTGCGCGCTGTCCTTGTCGCCGCCTTCGATCGCGGTTTCCACCTTCTTGAGGAAGTTGCGGATGCGGCTCATGCGGGCACCGTTGATTTCGGCGCGCTTTTCGTTGCGACGGATGCGCTTTTTGGCTTGCGGCGTATTGGCCATGTCTGTCCTCGTCAGGCCGCACGGCATGCGCGGCGGAAAATCTCTGTATTGCGTACGGAAAGGCGGCACGGGCCGCCGGAAAGCGGCGCACTTAGCGGCGCCCCTGCGAATCGTCAAGCAAATCGTCGACCATTCGCGGAACCGCGTGCATCGGCTCCGGTTGGCCCTATATGGGATACCTCACTCGAAAGGACAAGGCATTGCCCGACCAGCAAGAACTCACCGATGCCGAATGGCGGGAGAAACTGAGCCCCGAACAATACCAGGTGCTGCGCCAGGCAGGCACCGAACGCGCCTTCACCGGCAAGTACGACAAGCATTACGATGAAGGCGAATATTACTGCGCCGGATGCGGACAGAAGCTGTTCGAAAGCGACGACAAGTACAACAGCGGCTGCGGCTGGCCCGCCTTTACTGCCCCGGCCGAGGGCGAGGCGGTGAACGAGCACCGCGATACCTCGCATGGCATGGTGCGAACCGAAGTCACCTGCGCCAATTGCGGCGGGCACCTCGGCCATGTCTTCCCCGACGGTCCGCGCGATCGCGGGGGCATGCGCTATTGCATCAATTCCGCCGCGCTCGATTTCGAGCCCGAGGATTAAGCGCCGCCGCCTGCCGTTCACATGCGGTTAGCTCTCGCCATGCGAGATTGCGGCAATTACAGGGCGGACAGCAACAAGGGTGCCAGCGTAAGCAATGAATAACCGACGCAGTGGTCGCCAGCGGACGCGACGCCAGAAACGCGGCTTCGCAGCGGGCGGCACACCGCCGGGCCGGCTGCGGACATGGGGCCGCCGGCTGGCGATCTGGGGCGCCGCGCTGGCCTTGTTGTTGGTGCTGTTCGTCAGTCTGGCAGTGGCCTTTTCGGTCCGCTCGATGCCCAGCTATTACCAGCTCAAGGCGACGCAGACCGCACAGACCATCGTCGTGCGCGCGCGTGACGGGACCGAGATCGTCGAGCTGGGCCCCAGCTTCGGCAAGTGGCTGACCGCGGACGAGATCCCGCAGGTGATGAAGGATGCGATGATCTCGGTCGAGGATCGCCGCTATTATTCGCATTTCGGCATCGATCCGGTGCGCACGGGCGGCGCGATCATCGAGGGGCTGACCGGATCGCGTGCGCGCGTGGGCGGTACCTCGACCATCAGCCAGCAGCTGGCGCGCAACGTCTTCCTCAACAACAACCGGTCGCTCGACCGCAAGCTGCGCGAGGCGATCCTCGCCATGGCGCTCGAGTGGAAGTTCTCGAAGGAGCAGATCCTCGAGCTCTATCTCAACAAGGTCTATTTCGGCGGCGGCGCCTATGGCATCGATTCGGCCAGCCGCAAGTTCTTCAGCCATCCCGCAACCGAGCTCTCGGTCGCCGAGGCGGCGATCATCGCCGGGCTGGTCAAGGCGCCCAGCCGCTATTCGCCTACTGCCGATGTCGATGCCGCGGTCGGCCGCGCCAGCGTGGTGCTGCGGCTGATGAAGGAACAGGGGCGCATTTCGCCCGACGTCACCGTCGATCCCAGCGCAGTGCGGCTGAAGGAAGAGGCCGGGCAGAACTCGGTGCGCTATTTCACCGACTGGGCGCTGCCGCAGCTCGACATGCTGCTGCCCGAAACCTTCGAGCCGATCGAGGTGTGGACCACGCTCGACGTCGGAATGCAGCGTGCGGCGACGGCCTCGATCAAGGCGAACACGCCCGATGGGGCGCAGGGCGCGCTGGTCAGCATGGACCGCGACGGCGCTGTGCTCGCGCTGGTGGGCGGCACCGATTACGTTCAGACCAATTACAACCGCGCCACCGACGCGCTGCGACAGCCGGGTTCGTCATGGAAACTGTTCGTCTATCTCGCCGCGCTCGAAGCGGGCTACACGCCCGACGACCGCGTGGTCGACACGGCGGTGACGATCGACGGCTGGAGCCCGCGCAATTCGAGCGGGCGCAATGTCGGCGAAATCGACCTGCGCACAGCCTTCGCCTATTCGATCAACACGGTCGCGGCGCAGCTCGGCAATGAGGTCGGCTTCACCTCGGTCGCCTCGATGGCGCGGCGCTTCGGGATCACCACCGAGATCAACACCTATCCGGCCATGGTGCTGGGCTCGAACGAGGTCCGGCTGATCGACATGACGCGGGCCTTTGCCGCGGTGTCGGCGCGGGGCGAATCTGTCGAACCCTATGGCATTCTCAAGGTCGAGACCGCCGATGGCGAATTGCTCTACCAGCACGAAAAGCCGCGCAGCTCTCAGCTGGTCCCCGACTACGTGGCCGCGGGGATCACCGATTTGCTGCAGACCGCCGTCGCGACGGGGACCGGGCGCGCGGCGCAGATCGGGCGTCCGGTTGCGGGCAAGACCGGGACCACCAGCTCGAACAAGGACGGCTATTTCGTCGGCTTTTCCTCGGGCGTGACCACCGGCGTGTGGATGGGCCGCGACGACAACACCCGCGTCGGCGGCCTGCAGGGCGGTACCGCCCCGGCGCGCGCCTTTGCTGCCTACATGCGCTACGCGGTCAAGGATCGCCCGGTCGAGGAATTCGACACCGATCTGCAATTGCCCGAATGGCAGCTGGAGCCCGACGATGAATACATGTTCGGCGATCCGGAAGATTACTATTTCATCGACGAGCAGGGGAACCTGATCGAACCGGGCGCTGCGGACACGCCGCGCAATGACCCCTTCGCGCAGGACTTCGACCGCACGCTCGGCCCCGAGCGGCCGAACCCGTCGAACACCTCTCAGCCCGGGCCCGGGCCGCGGCCGCCCCAGCAACCGCCGCGCGGCGCCGACGGCGCGCCGCAGGCGATCGGCGACGATTTCCTCGAGGAAGCCACCGGGGCAAGCGGAAGCAATCGCTCGCCGCCTGCGCAGCGGCAGATAAACTAGGCTAGGCTGGCAACAGAAAGGGCGGCTCTCCCCATCGGAAGAGCCGCCCTGCTGTCGTCTGGTCCGGGCCGGGCGGCTAGCGCAGCCGAACCGCCACATAAGCCGCCGGCTGGCCGCGGCGCTGGACGCGCAGCAGCACGGCTTCGCGGTCTTCGCTTTCCGCCGTGCGGATGATGCTTTCCAGATCGTCGAGCGAGCGCACTTGGCGATAATTGGCCGTCAGGATGATGTCACCGCGCTGCAGGCGCTTGCGGGCCGCATCCGAATTGGGATCGACGCGTGCGACGACAAGGCCTTCCGTATCCGCGCCAGCACCCAGCTGGCGCGCGATCTGGGCGGTCAGCGGCAGGACTTGGAGCCCCAGCCGTTCCTCGATCACGGCATTCTCGCCCGGCTCCATCGGGTCCTCGTCCTCGATGTCGGGGTTGAACTGCTGCTGCTGGCGCAGTTCCTCCTCGCTCGGACGTTTACCCACCGTCAGCGTGACGCGGCGGGTTTCGCCGTCGCGGACCAGTTCGACCGGAATGGTAGTGCCCGGCGCGATGTTGGCCACGAGGAAGGACAGGGTCTGGTCGGGCGTGACCTCCTGCCCGTCGATCTTGGTGACGATATCGCCGGGGCGGATGCCCGCCTGCTCGGCGGCTTCGCCGGGCTGGACGCCCTGGATGAATTCGCCCCGGTTCTGCGGGATGCCGAGCGAATCGGCCAGATCGTCGTCGACCGGCTGGATCGATACGCCAAGATAGCCGCGCTCGATTTCCACCCCGTCGCGCAGCTTCTGCACGATCGGCGCGGCGATTTCGGCGGGAATGGCAAAACCGATCCCCACGCTCCCGCCCGAAGGCGAGAAGATCGCGTTGTTGATGCCGATCACATTGCCCTGCATGTCGAACAGCGGGCCGCCCGAATTGCCGCGGTTGATCGCGGTATCGGTCTGGATGTAGCGGTCATAGGCACCGCCTTGGCCGGTGTTGCGATAGACCGCCGAGACGATGCCCGAGGTGACCGTGCCGCCAAGGCCGAAGGGATTGCCGATCGCGATCACCCAGTCGCCGGGACGGGACTGGGTCGAATCGCCGAACTCGACGAAGGGGAAGGGCTCGCGGCGGCTGATCTTGAGCACTGCGAGATCGCTCTGCGCATCGGTGCCGACGAGCTCGGCGTTGTATTCGGTGCCGTCGGGCATGGTGACGGTGATCTCTTCCACTGTGCCGCGCCCGTTGGGACTCACCACGTGGTTGTTGGTCACGACATAGCCATCAGCCGAAATGACGAAGCCCGAACCCAGCGACTGGCCTTCGCGGTACTGCGGTTCGCGCTGCTGCCCGCCGCGGCGGTTGAACAGGCCTTCGAAGGGCGTGCCCGCGAAGGGATTGCCATTGTTGCCCGATACCTCGATCCGCTGGCGGGTCGAGATGTTGACCACCGCGGGCTGCAATTGCGCGGTGAGATCGGCGAAGCTTTCGGGAGCGCCCGCACGGGGCACCACGCGCGCCATCTGGCTGTCGTCGTTCTGGGCGACCTGGGCACCCGCCGGATAGCCGGTCGCGAGCGAAATGGCAGCGCCGCCTACCAGCAGCGCACTCGTTACGGAATATGCATATCGCACTGGCTTCACGTCCTTTTCGTCCTCTTCTCTACTGTGCGGGTCCCGCGGTCGGCAGAACGCTGACCAAGCGGGAACCACGCGTTCCGGCGGGTGAATGTCGGGCCCGCCGGTGAATGCCGATTGAACGGTGCCGGCGCCGTTCGACGAACCGTCAACGCCGCCCGCGGAACTGCCGCAGATATTCATTGTCCGGCGACAGGATGATGCTGCTCTCCGACGGGTTGTCGTCGTTCGAGAAGGTCGCGTCGTAGCTCTGCATCGCGCGGTAGAAATCGTAGAACTCGGCATCCTTGCCGAAGGCCTCGGCATAGATCCGTGCGCTTTCGGCATCGGCCTCGGCGCGGATGATGCGCGCATCGCGGCTGCCGCCGGCGCGGATCGTGCGGGCTTCGCGTTCGCGGTCCGATTCCATCCGGCGGAAAGCCGATTGCAGCGGCGCTTCGGGAAGGTCGGTACGCATGATCTTCACATCGACCACCTCGGCCCCGTACTGCCGCGCCTGACGATCAAGATTGGTGCGGACATTGGCCAGCGCGCTGCCGCGTTCGGCGGTCAGCATGGCCTGGAAGGTCCGGCGGCCGAGTTCCTGGCGCAGCACCGAGTTGAGGATCGGCTCGAGCGCGTTGCGCACGCCATCGGTCGAACCCGCGCGTTCGACCATGCGCACCGGATCGGTGATCCGGAAGCGGGCATAGGCGTTGACGAGCAGGCGCTGCTGGTCCGCCGAGAGGACTTCCTCGTCGGTCATTTCGAGATCGAGCAGGCGCTTCTCGATGCGGTTGACGCTGTCGATGAAGGGCACGCGGAAATACAGGCCGGCGTCGGTTTCGCCGCCGGGCGTGTTGACCGTGCCGACCGGTTCACCCGTGCGGATGATCACGACCTGGTCTTCTTCGGGCACCACATAGGCGCTCATCATGAAACCGATCACCAGCACTGCCAGCGCGATGACCGTGTTGCGGTGATCCTGCAGGAAATTGCTCATGTTACTGACCCTCCGGTGCGGTCACGGTGGTGACGGGCTGCTGCGATCGGCGGCGGATTTCCGGCAACGGTAGGTAGGGTGTGACATTGTCGGTCTCGACAATCGTCTTGTCGGTCTGGCTCAGCACGCGCTCCATCGTTTCGTAATACAGTCGCTGACGGGTCACCTCGGGGGCGAGGCGGTACTGGGCATAGACCTTGTCGAAGGCCTCGGCCTCACCTTCGGCCTGCGCGAGGACCTGCTGGGCATAGCCCTGCGCCTGGTTGCGCGCCGCATCGGCGTTCTGTTCCGCGACCTGCACGTCGCGGAAGGCATCCACCACCTGCGCGGGCGGATCGGCCTTCTCGATTTCGACACCGAGCACCCGCACCCCGGCCTGGTAGCCGTCGAGCGTGCGCTGCATGCGTTCGCGCACGTCCATCTCGATGGCCGCACGCCCCTGGCCCGAGAAGGTCTCGTCGAGCTGGGTTTCGGCGACCGCGGCGCGCATGGCGGCCTCGGCAGCCTCGTTCACGGTTTCTATCGGGTCGACCACGCGGAATTTGTAATTCGCCAGATCCTTGATGTTCCAGCGCACGATATAGCTGAGGTCGACCAGATTCTGGTCGCCCGTCAGGATCAGCTTGGCCTGGTTGTTATTGCCTGGGATCCGCACCGATCGCACGCCTTCGACGTCTTCCACGTCGACCGTCTCGATCGGGAAGGGGGCGGAGAAATTGAGGCCCGGTTCCATCTTGCGGGTGTAATTGCCCAGCGTCTTGACCACGCCTTCTTCCTGCGGTGCCACCAGATGCACGCTGGTTGCCAGCAGGCCGACGCCCACGATCGCCACCACGGCGAGCGGGAACCAGCTCTTGCCGCCGGGTCGCTGGGGAAAGCGGAAATTGGGGCCGCCGGGCCCGCCCCCGCCGCCCGAGCGACGCGGGCCTTCGGGGCCGCGGCTCTTGAAGATGTCTTCGATATTGGGCGCGCGCCGGCCATCGTCGCTGGTGCCGCCGGGTGGCAGCCACGGGTTGCGCGGGCCCTTCGGCTTGTCGCCGCCGCCCTGCGATCCGCCGGGCGTGTCGCCCGTGCCGCCATCATCCGATCCACCGCCCCAAGGGCTTTTCTTGCCCGCCATCGCGAGGGAAATCCTCTGTCCAAACCCGTCAAAAATTCTCATGCTGTTCCTTATAGGTGCGGTTCGGCGGAAAAACAGGGGTTGCCGCGCGCTTTTCGATGCTACAGCAGCCGCGCCCATGAGTTCGACCGATCCCAAAGCGCTGCTTCCCGACAGCCTTGCCGCCCGTGTTTCGACGCTGACCATCAAGGAAGGCAGGGCCATCGCCATCGTCGATGCCGCGGGCCTGGGCCAGCAGGAGCGCGGCGATATCGAACGCGCGATCACCGATATCCTCGGCCAGCGCGAAGAGGTTTCCGAAACCCGCGTCGTGATGACCGCCGAACGCACGCAGCGGCGGATCATTGCGGTGGGCAGCGGCAAGGGCGGCGTCGGCAAATCGACGCTGACCGCCAATCTGGCGATTGCGCTGGCACGGCGCGGGCGCAAGGTCGGGCTGGTCGATGCCGATATCTACGGCCCTTCGCAGCCGGTCATCCTGGGCAATCAGGGTTCGAAGCCGGTGGCCCGCGACAAGAAGCTGGAGCCTGTCGACAGCCCGGTGGGGATCCCCGTGCTGTCGATGGGGCACCTGGTCGAACCGGGGCGCGCGCTGGCCTGGCGCGGCCCAATGGCGGGCAATGCACTGGCGCAGCTGATCGATGCGCATTGGGGCGATGTCGATACGCTGCTGGTCGACCTGCCGCCGGGTACGGGCGATGTGCAGCTGACCATGCTGCAGCGCTACAAGCCGATGGGCGCAGTGCTCGTCTCCACTCCGCAGGACCTTGCCCTGATCGATGCCGCCCGCGCGGGGCAGCTGTTCGACCAGGCGGGAGTGCCGGTGATCGGACTGGTCGAGAACATGGCGGGCTATGCCTGCCCGCATTGCGGCGAGGTGTCCGACCCGTTCGGCAGGGGCGGGGTCGAAACCGCCGCCGGGCGGCTTGACCTGCCGTTCCTAGGGCGCATCCCGCTCGACCTAGCGATCCGCGAAGGCAGCGACCGCGGCCAGCCGCCCGCTTGCGGCGAAGATGCGCTCGCAGCGCCGTTTCACGATATCGCCGCCAAGGTCGACGCGTGGATCCGCGCGCAGGGCTAGCCGCGCTGCCGGTTTCGCGGCGGCAGCTGCTGGCCGGGGCCGCGGTGGGCGGCGGGCTGGCGGTCGGCTGGTGGCTGTGGCCGCGCCGCTATTCCAGCCCGCTGGTCCCCGGACCGAGCGAACACGGCTTCGGCGGCTGGCTCACCATTGCCGAAGACGGCGTGGTCACCGTGGCCCTGCCGCAGCTCGAGATGGGGCAGGGCGTGACCACCGTGCTGGCGCAGGTCGTGGCAGTCGAACTGGGTGCCGACTGGCGGCAGGTCGCCATCGAACCCGCACCGCCTGCAGGCCTGTTCGCCAACACTGCGCTCGCCGCGAAATGGGCACCACTGTGGTCGCGTCTGCCCGGCCTGGCCGATGATCGCGATGGCCTGCTGGCCGAACGCTTTGCGCGCAGCAACGCCTTCTGCGCCACGGCCGAAGGCCTTTCGCTCGCAGCCTATGAGCAGCCGCTGCGCGCGGCCGCCGCGGCGGCCCGCGCACTGCTCGCCATGGCGGCGGGAGAACGCTGGGGCGTGGGCTGGGAAGAATGCGAAGTCGCAGCGGGTCTCGTGCGCCATGGCCAACAGGAACTGGGCTTCGGCGAACTGGCCGCGCAGGCTGCCACGTTCGACCCGCCCGATCCGCCGCCGCTGCGGGTCGAACCTGCGAGCGAGGATCTGTCCCCGGCTGAGGCCGAATTGGCGCCCGCCTTCCCGCGGCTCGACTTGCCCGCCAAGGTCGACGGCAGCTTCCTGTTCGCCGGCGATATCCGCTTGCCGGGCATGGTCTACGCCTCGATCCGGCACGGGCCGCTGGGGAAGGCCGAACTGACCGCCTTCGACAAGGAAGCGGTGGCCGGCCTCAAGGGGCTGGTGGGGGTAGTGAAGTCCAAACGCTATCTCGCGGCAGTGGCCGAAAGCTGGTGGATTGCCGACCGCGCGCTTGCGGCGATGCGGCCGGTCTTCGCCGGGCCCGCGGCCGTCGAGAGCGCGGGTGCACTGCGCGCGCTCGATACCGAGCTGGCGGAGGGCGAGGGCGAGCGCATCGTGACAGAAGGGCATCCGGACGGCGCTCTCGCACGGCCCGATTATGCGCAGGATTATTCCGTCGCCCCGGCAGTTCACGCCGCGATCGAGACCGCCAGCGCGACGGCGCGCTTCGACGGCGGCAAGCTGGAATTGTGGATCGCCGCGCAGGCGGGTGAACTGACGCGCCGCGCGGCGGCCAAGGCAATCGGCATCTCGCCGCAGGACGTGGTGCTCTATCCCACTGCGGCGGGGGGCAGTTTCGACGCGCGGCTCGAACGGCGGCACGCGATCGAGGTTGCGCAGATCGCGCAGCAGGTCGGCCGCCCGGTCCAGTTGACCTGGCCGCGCCAGCAGGAATTGCAGCTGGTGCCGGTGCGCACCCCCGTCAGCGCGCGGCTGGAAGCGGGCTTCGTCCCGGCGAGCGGCGGCCGCATCGCTGCCTGGCGCACGCGGCTGGCAATGCCCGCGACCATGCGCGAATTCGGCCACCGCCTGTTCGACAACAACACGCCCGAAGCGGCGATGGAACACGCTGCTGGCGAGGCCGATATGCTGGCCTGCGAGGGCGCGGTCCCGCCTTATGGAATCGCGCATGTCGCGGTCGACCACCTGCCGGTGACGCTGCCCTTCCCGACCGGGCCGATGCGCGGCAATGCCGCGGCGTACACCGCGTTCTTCACCGAGAGCTTCATCGACGAACTGGCCGAACGCGCCGGGCGCGACCCGTTCCTCTACCGCATCGAGATGCTGGGGCAGACGCCGCGGATGGCCGATTGCCTGCGCCGCGCGACGCGGCTGGCCGGCTGGGACGGCGGGCGCCGCGGCACCGGTCAGGGGCTGGCAATGGTGCGCATGGGCGGACCCGGCGATGGGGGCGGGCGCATCGCCTGTGTGGCGCAGGCCGCGCTGGGCGAAGGCGGGCTGCGCGTGACTCGGCTGCACGCGGCGGTTGATATCGGGCGGATCGTCAATCACGACATTGCGCGTCAGCAGATCGAAGGCGGGCTGATCTTCGGCCTGTCGCTCGCCACCGGGTCGAGCGTGGCCTATGAGGATGGCCGGCCCGTCCCCGCGCGCCTTGCGGGGCTGAGCTTGCCGACGCTGGCCGATTGCCCCGAGATCGTCATCGAATTCCTCGCCAGCGACGCACCCGCGTTCGATCCCGGCGAACTGGGCGTCGCCGTGGCGCCGCCCGCCATCGCGAATGCGCTTTACTCCGCGACAGGAGTACGCTTTCGCCGTCTGCCATTGCTTTCGGAGGGCCTATGACCTGGCAAGAACAATCGCTTCCCGCCGACCACCCCGCAGTCAAGTCGGGCGGCGTCGGTGTGCTGCTCGTCAATCTCGGCACGCCCGATGCGCCCGAGAAGGGGCCGGTCAAACGCTATCTCGCGGAATTCCTTTCGGACCGCCGGGTGGTCGAGATCCCGGCAATCGCCTGGCAGCCGATCCTGCGCGGCATCATTCTCAACACGCGGCCCAAGAAAAGCGCGCATGCCTATCGCCAGGTGTGGACCGAGGAAGGCTCGCCGCTGGCAGTGATCACCCGCGACCAAGCGGCCGTAATGCAGCAGCGGCTGGGCGACGAGGTGAAGGTCGACTGGGCGATGCGATACGGCACCCCGTCGATCCCCGAGCGGATCGAGGCGCTGATGGCGGCCGGTTGCGAACGGATCCTGCTGGCTCCGCTCTACCCCCAGTACTCGGGTGCGACCACGGCCACGGTTGTGGACAAGGCTGCGGACAAGCTGCGGGAAATGCGTTGGCAAGCCTCGCTGCGGACCCTGCCGCCCTACCATGACGACCCAGCCTATATCGATGCGCTGGCGAGCGATCTCTCGCGCCAGATCGATGCGCTCGATTTCGCGCCCGAAGTGCTGCTGCTGAGCTTCCACGGCATGCCGCAGCGCACGCTCGAACTCGGCGATCCCTATCACTGCCACTGCCAGAAGACCTCGCGCCTGCTACAAGAGCGGCTGGCGCGGCCGGGGCTCCGTTTCCGCACCACTTTCCAGTCGCGCTTCGGGCCGGCCAAGTGGCTGGCCCCTGCGACCGACGATACGCTGGAAGAAGAGGCGCGGGCCGGGACCAAGCGGCTGGCGATCGCTGCGCCGGGCTTTTCGGCCGACTGCCTCGAGACGCTCGAAGAGCTGGCCATCCAGGGCTGTGAGCAGTTCACCGAGGCCGGCGGAGAGCGGTTTGCCGCGCTGTCCTGCCTCAATACTTCCGACGCCGGACTGGCCATGCTGGAGACGCTTTTGCGCCGTGAATTGATGGGGTGGATTCGCGCCTGAAAATTACTTACAACGAAGTAAGTTTTAAGGAGCTACCTAATGGCCACGCTTGCCCCGCACCAACCTGCCGAGACCGCGCCGTCGCATTGGCAGGAAGGCAATCCCAGCGAAGATGCGCTCGCGCACATCCCGGGCGAGGGGGGGTGGCCGATCGTCGGCAACACCTTCAAGATGCTGGCCGACCCGCATGGCCAGACGCGGCGCATGGTCGAAAAATACGGCCGCGTGTACAAGAACCGGGCCTTCGGTGGCTGGAACGTGGCGCTGATCGGGGCCGAGGCCAACGAGATGCTGCTGATGAACCGCGACAAGATCTTCAGCTCCGAACAGGGTTGGGGACCGATTCTCGACAAGCTGTTCCCGCGCGGGCTGATGTTGCTCGATTTCGATCACCACCGCGCCGATCGCCGCGCGCTGTCGATCGCCTTCAAGCCCGGCCCGATGCGGCATTATGCGGACGCGCTGAACCGCGGCATCGCCAAGCGGGTCGAGGAATGGGGCGGCGATGGCTCGGGGGCGCAACTGCTCTTCTATCCGTCAATCAAGGAACTGACGCTCGACCTGGCGGCCGACAGCTTCATTGGCATTCCGTGGGGCCCCGAGGCGGACCGGATCAACACCGCCTTTGTCGACATGGTCCAGGCCAGCG
>Ga0209634_1002378_pt1 | contig 13198 bp, 2 predicted proteins | sample LinPmetageLP40_FD_184043 | JGI IMG/M metagenome (GOLD analysis project Ga0209634, IMG submission 184043) | Marine viral communities from the Pacific Ocean - LP-40 (SPAdes) (version 2) | ecosystem: Environmental > Aquatic > Marine > Oceanic | place: Pacific Ocean | collected 2010-08-26
TTCAAGTGGCTCAACTAAATTTGGAGACACAAATGATGATCATCATGCTTTTACAGGTTCTGTAGGTATATCAGGTTCTCAATTAGAGGTTAAAAGTGGAGCTTGGGCACCTAATGGACCATTATTAAAATTAGATAATGGCTTTTATAAATATAATATTGGTTATCATTCAAGAGAATCCCTTACCCATTCTTTCCAAATTTATGCTAATAGTACAATTGCAAATATAAATTGGAATAGTGGAAAATTAAAAATTGGTACACAAGCAAGTAGTGATTTAGAATTTTATACTGGTGATTCTACTAGAATGACTATAACAGGAGCTGGTAACGTTGGTATTGGAACAACTACACCAACAGAAAAATTAACAATAACAGGTGATATAAGTTCAAGTGGAGACATACACACACAAGATAAATTTGTAGTAAGAGGTTCAGCTGGACTCTTAAGAATTGAAAACCCGGGTTGGGATGTTGCTGGAAATCATGATATATTATACAATGGTTGGAAAAGTACAACAGACGATTATGTTTATTTAAAAGCAGGTGGTAATTCAACCTCAAATCATGGTATAATAGCAGTAACTGATAATGCTGGATTTTTAGTAGGTAACACAAACGATGAAACAGGAGCAGTTTTAAATGATGATGCAACATTTGGTTTAGATAGATTAGACTTTAGAGTTGATATTGGGGGTAATGTATCAGCCTCAGGTAATATAAGTTCAAGTGGAATAGGTTATTTTGAAAAAATTAGTATTGATGAAGTTTCTCCAAATTCTAAACTACATGTAGGAAATGCAACTGGTAATTCTGGTAAAGCTTTAACATTAGAAAATTCACCAAGTGGTAGATTCCAAGCCTTTGGGTTTGATGGTGCAAATTCATTTTACACAGCTTATGCCCCTACCTTTGTTATAGGATATGGTGAATCAACGGGAGCCAAACCAACTGTTGAAACTATAAAAATAAACCAGGCAGGTACAGTTGAATTTTTAAGCCATATAACAGCCTCAGGTAATATAAGTGCAAGTGGAGAAGTATATGGTCAAAAGTTTGGAGCAGGTAGTACAAATCTTTTAGATTTTTCAACAACTAACTCTATATTATTTAGAACAAACAATGCTGATAGATTAAGACTAGATCTGTCTCAATTTTACCCTGTTACTGATAATGGTGTTTCTTTAGGTACTGCTACTCAAAGATTCTCTGATTTATTTTTAGCAGAAGGAGGAGTTATCAATTTTGATAATGGTGACGTAACTATAACTCAAACAGGAGATAATCTCGCAATAGCAGGAACAACTGGTACAAGTTTTGTAGGCCACATAACAGCCTCAGGTAATATAAGTGCAAGTGGAGATGTTTCAGCATACGCATTTAGAGCTCCAAACCATACTTTAAGATTTAGATTAAGTGATAGTACTTGGGATTCTTTTTCTTCTACTACTAATGGTCAATTACAATTAGCAAGTGGTGGTGCAAATGATAGAGGTGAATTATATTTACATGCAGATCATGGTTCTTCACCTAGAACATCTGTAGTTACTTTTGAAAATGAAGCACAACAAACATCTTACCTATTTACAGATGCATCTCAAAGTTTAAAAATGCACACATCAGACCCAGGAGAAGATGACAGTGTAGGTTATATAGTTGGTGTACCTAAAGTAGAACATTTTATAGTAACTTCAAGTGGCTTAACTACAGATACAACAATGACATTACCAAATTCTTTAACATACATGACTTCTTCAGGAGGTTATGAATATTTAGAAGTATTTACAGATGGTATTAGATTAAATAGAACAATAGATTATTCAGAAATAGACACAAGCACAGTAAGATACTTAATAAGTATACCATCACAATCAGTAATAACATATAAATCCTTAAGAACAATATAATATGATTTTAAACACATTAATACCAAAAAACCTTATACTATTCGGTATATTAGATACTTATGATAATTACACCGTAGATAAAGATAACCTAATGGTTACTGCAAGTGTCCAAATAGCTTATAATTTAGGTGACATACAACAACAAATAAATAGTGTATCTACTAAAATAGATAATTTAGAAGATATGGAAGATATGTCTGATGACGCAAAAGATATTATGAGAAGAGACTATGAAGAAATATTAGAAGCGTTAAACTTAATGAAAGAAAAACTTAGCTAATGGCAACTATTAATAGTGTAACAGATGGGGGAAAATACCATTGGAATGATACTAGTGCATGGTCAGGAGGTGTTGTGCCTACAGGAAGTGGAGATATCGCTGTAATTAAACATAATTTTACACTAATTAATTCGGGTTCTGGATACGCACATTTTGAGGGAATAAGAGATAAAATAGTAGTAGATAGTACATCAGGATTTCAAGGAACTTCAGGATCATTTTTTACATGGATAAGTCCTACTATGAAAAAAGTCCAAATAACTTATGATAGTACGGGATCTGCTCAATTTAATAATTGTAGAATTTCCCAAAGTTACCAAGCATGGGAAGGAGGAAGAATAGGAATAACTGATTCAGGTAGTAATGTAGGTTATATACCTAATAATGCTCCTGCATTTACCGAATCTACAACCATATATTTAAGTGGTTCAAGTACTTGGCATATAGGTAGAGTACATGTCCAAGATCAAGCAGAATTTATCATAAAAGATAATGCTTGTTTAAGATTAGATAGTACTTCAGTAGATTCATATGTTGAACTTGAAGATGGAGTATTTAAAATGTTGGACAATACAACAGCCAGTTTAGCAGGAACTACAGAAAGAAATTCAAGTTTAGTTCATCATGATGCTTTTGATTATGCAAGTATTCTTATATCGGGTTCTTCAGATTTAAGAACTAGAACTTCAATAACAACAAGTACACCTGTAAATGTAGGAACTATAAATGTTAGTGATTCTTCTAATTTTGAAGAAGGAGATTATATTTCAGTATATTCATCTCAATCTAGGGAAACAGTAATGACGAAAGATAATTATAATAATTATCATGATGAGAGATATAGATATAATTCATCAGGTTCTATATTTCCTGAGGCAGGAAGAAAAATTAAAAAGAAAAACGGAAGTTTTTTAGATGAAAATGAAACATTAGTAGTAGCAGGTAAAGAAAATGGTAAATTATATGTTCATCAAATGTTTAGTAAGGAAGGAACTGTTTTTGCAACAAATTCCTTTAATAGAAACCAATTTTTAAGAGATAGAGGAGCAATAAATAATTTTACTGGAAAGAAAACAGAAATTAGAGTTAGAAGCAACCATAATAGTTTTAAAGCAGGCGAAACTATAGTAACTGACGGTGGTAAAGCATACACAATACTTAGAGCGGATGATATATTAGTACCCTATAAAACTGTAAATTTTGCTAATGGAGATAATCTACATGATAATTTTATAGTAAATAATTTTGTAGGATCAGGTTCTGGAACCCAATACCAGATATGTACTGATTTAGATATAGTATCTGGTTCATTTGGATTAACTATTTCTGGTAGTACTTATAGTACAAATAACTATAGAAAAACATTTTTACTAAAAAACACTAAACTCAGAGATTATAAAATAACTTTATCAGGAAGTATACTACGACATTATGATGGAAGTTCAGATACAAATAGAAGAATAGCAATAATGGGTGCTGCTGACCCACACCAATTAATGAGAGATAGAGACATATATGGTGGTCATGGTTCTGATAGATATGTTTATACTTCTATGAATGGTGATATTTTAAGAAATGGAAATTATCCTTGGGGGTATAACCATATAGATATGGATGAGATTAATGACGCAGAAACTGTAAGCGGCATAACATCTTCCCGAAATGGTCCATTTACTTTAGTACAAGATTGTTTAAGAGAACAACAAAACCATTCTGTTAATGGTGTTTTTATATCTAATACTATAAAAAACCAACACGAAATGGCAGTAGGTTTTAGATTAAGAAGAGAAAATGCTACTATACATTCATTTGTAGTACAAGAATATGTTCAAAGACTCTTATTAGACACTTCAGATACCGTTCCTGTGGGAACTGAAATATATGAAGGTGCAACACTTACTCCCCACACATCAGGTCAAAAAGTTGTAACAATAGCTCACACTATAAAAGATTTAAGAGGATATAAAGAAAAATTTAGTTATTATTATGCACCTCGAGTTAGTGGTAGTTCTCTTATTAGTTACCCTAATATAACAGACGAAGATTCAGTAGCTCCAATAATATTTGATAATAATGGAGATTTAGATTTATATTTTACTAGTGATACTGGTGATAGAAGAAATACTCATATGTATATGTTTTATAGAAATAGAATAGATGATGCATATTACAGATTAGCTTCAAACAATGCAGGATCACATTTTACTCTTAATTTAGGAGCAGATGTAACATTTGATGCTATTGGTTTTTCAATGTTCTACGATCAAGGAGATGGACGTACAATAGGAAATATAGGTGTATTTGTATCTAATGATGGTGTTAATTTCACAGAAGTTAGAGAAGCAGCAACAGACACTAGAGTATCTTACGTACAACCATCTTATAGAATATTACATTTAGCAGGAGGAGCAGTCACAGCAAAATTTATTAAAGTAACTTTAAGTGGTACATCTCAAACTTCAACTAACTATATAACTAAATTTAATGTTCATCATTTTAATGGAAGAGGAAATTCAATTGAATTAAATAATGCTTCAGATATAGGTGTAGGTGACTTAATTCATTTTTCAAATCCCCAATCAGAACAAAATAGTGATTATAGAAATTTTAGAAACGCAGCTTATAAATCAAGAGCTCAAGCAGGCACAGATACAGAAACAAATAGTATAGGAGGAGTATACAATTATTACACAGTTACAGCTAAATCAGGAAATGTAATTACTGTAAATAAACAAATAGCAACAACTTTATGGGAAGATAGTTTAGTAACTAAAATAAATAGAAGTATAACTGTTAAAAGTGAATCACATATACCTTTTGGATTTCATTATGCTTCAGGAATAGATGAACAACGTAGCTATGAGTATTATAATGTAGCATGTTTATCTTTAGGAAGTAATAGTAGAGAAAGACTATATTGGTATCAATACCCAGATGCAGCTATTAATGATGTTCATAATTGTTCTTTTAATTATCAAGAAGCAGGATCATTATACATGCAAGCAAGTGGTATGGTTTTTTTAAATAATATTTTTATAAATGGTAGAGTACAATATCTATCATATGGTAGGGGAAATTGTGATGCAGTAGTACAGGGTAATATAATGGATTCAACAGATTATGCAGGTATTTATAATTCATTTGGACAAAATTTATTACACACGGGTAATATTATGTTAAGTAGAAGATATCTTTGGGTACAAGGTCACAGTGGTACTGAGTATAATAATATAGGGATATCTATAGCTAGAGGAAATTATTTTAGAACCCATGATTATTATGCTCTTTATCAGGGTTATGCTGGTTCAGTACAATCTTTATCTGCATTTCAATATTATGCTAATAGAATAAATACAAGATCAGCTGGATACGCGTATTATAGAACATACTCTGAAGTTCAAAGTAGACCATACCAAAGTAGATTACAATGGGAATTCCCAGACCAATATCCTATGTGTCAACAAGGTATTAATGGTTATGGAAGTTATAATTTAGATAATATACAACCTGTTTCAACAACTGGTACAGATTATCATGAAGTTTCATCTTGGTATAATCATTCAATGATGGATGGAAAAAGTTATATTGATGTTGCTGGAAGAATGAAAATAATGCAAAATCACGATAATCGTAATCTTTATGATCTTTATTCTATACACTTTAACAGAATAGGTAGTAATATTAGAACTTGTAATTTTCATGTTCATGAAGAACAAGCAACTCGTGTTCAAGTAAAAATAACTTATAAATGTGATGTTGGTGTAGCAATGAATGATAGATCAGGAACAATAAATGGAGTAAATGGATATTTAGAACAAATGCATATTTTTATGATGGATCATTTTGGTAGAATGATTCCTGGCACTAAATTAAATATGCCCTTACAAGAAACAATGTCAGAATATACTTATGACCAAACAGTAACTTTATCACCGGGTTTATATTCTGTATATATGCATAGTAGAAGAGATGGACATTATAGTATGAGATTATTAACATTTAGTAAAATGTCGTGTGTTGTGTCAGGTGCAAAACCTAGAGAAATTGAAATAATACATAATGGTTTTCATGATTATGAAATGATAAAAGATCCAAGTAAAAATAACGCAGGTTTTTTATCTAAAGAAGGACAAGAACCTATAATTAATAACCCAGCTAGAACCACTATCAGATTTAGAAAAATTAGATTCTAAAATATGGAACAAAGAATAATAAACGGTAATTCATTAGAATTTTATAATGATGATAATAGTCAAAAAGGAGAAATAAAAATCTCCGGTTCTGATATTATCATTAATCCTATAGATTCTAATGGTACAGTAATATTTGGAGAAGAAGGAACTATTAATGATATAGAAATTGGAGCCTCAGGTACTTCTGTCGATTTTACTTTTTTGGGAGGTGGTACAATTACATCGAATGGTAACACATTAACATTAGGAAATAGTGGTGATACAGTTGATTTATCCAACGCAACTATAGGAACCATAACAGCATCCATATTTAAAGGAGGCTCGTTTATAGGCGATGGTTCTGGATTAACAAATGCACCTTCTACATTTACAAATATAACAGCCTCAGGTGAAATAAGTGCAAGTGGAGATATTAGAGGAAAAATTGGAATATTTTCAGGTGGAACTGTTCCAGGTGTTACTGATACTCATAATGCAGGCATTTATTTGTCTTCTGAAAATAGAGGTTTATCTGCAAACTTTTCAGGATATGCAAGAACTTTAATAAGCCATGTAGGAAGTGGAATTATAGATATAGGCCAAACAACTTCACTTATATCCCATGTTAGAACGATAGCAGGAAGTTCTGCCGTAAACGGTATAATCACATTCCAAACTAAAGCTGTTGAAAGAGTGCGTATTGATAAAGACGGTAACGTCGGTATAGGAACAGTTGTACCAACAGAAAAACTACAAGTAACAGGTAATATAAGTGCAAGTGGAACAGGTTCATTTAGAGCTATAAGTTTACAAGACAATGAAAAAATATTTATAGGTACAGGTGATGATTTAAAAATATACCACGATGGTAGTAATAGTTATATAGATGATGATGGTGCTGGACACTTAAACATAAGAGCAACAAATTTACAATTATTAAACGCAGCTGGTAATAAATATTATGCATCTTTTGCTGATGGTAATGATGTTAAACTTTTTCACAATGGCTCGGAAAAATTTGCAACAACGATAGGAGGTATTAATGTAACAGGTAACATTACAGCCTCAGGTAATATAAGTGCAAGTGGAGGTATTACTAGTAATGATTTAGTAGTTGAAGGAGACGCAAGAATTAATAATTTACTACTTGGTGATAATTCAACAACAAGCCCATCAGCTGATTTACATGTTAAATCTGGTGGAACGAATGCTAAAATAAGAATTGAGGATTTAGATGCTGATAATTTAGCTTATGATTTTCTAGTAAATTCTGGATCTGGTTTAACTATAACAGAAACAACAGATGCAACTTCAAGAATTCATATACAACAAGGTAGTGGTAGAGTTGGTATAGGAACATCTGGTCCATCAGCACAATTACAATTGGTCAGTCCAAGCTCTAACTATGAGATGTTCCGAATTGTAGGAAATTCACTAGAACACGGAACAATGAAAATATATTCTGGTTCTACTGAAACAGCACTGCTTGGTTATCATAATCAAGGTTATTTCTTTAGTTCAGCACAAAGTTCTAACCCTAATGGCGCATTTTTTATAAAAGCAAACAAAGGTATTGATTTTGGTATAAGTAATACTGGATCATTAAGTATACAATCAGGTTCTGGAAATGTAATTGTAGATAGTAAAGTAAGAGTTGGTATAGGAGAAAGCAGTCCAGATTCTTTATTACATATTAAACATCCGAATTCAGGTGGTGATTGGTTACGTCTTGAAAGAGACGGCCAAAGAGTATGGGCATTTAGTGCAGATGACCAATCAGGTAATAAAGATTTTAGTATAGAAGATATAACAGCTGGAACTAGGCCTTTTATAATACATGGATCAACAGGTAATATAGGTATAGGAACAGCTTTACCACCAGAAAAATTAACAGTAGAAGGTAATATAAGTGCAAGTGGAAATTTAAATATAGCTGGAATAACTTCTAGTGGAGATGTACATGTTGACCAATATATCTATCATGATGGTGATTTAACAAATTATCATAGATTTTTAAGTAATAGACAAATATTTGTTGTAGGTAATGATTCATCTATAGATTTAAATAATGGTGTATCAACATTTGGTGTTGCAGCTAAAGAAACTACGGTACAAGGTTCTCCTATAAATTTATTAGGTAATGTAAATGCAAGTGGTCACATAACAGCCTCAGGTAATATAAGTTCAAGTGGAGATTTAATATTAGGTGGAACATATAATACTACATATAAAAATGATGGATTTACATTTACAACTAATCAAGATTATAATGTTAAAAGTGGAACAAATAAAGTTTTAGATTTACATTTTAATGAAATCAAATTTTATACAGGTAATACTAAAAGATTAGAAATAGATAGTACTGGTGACGCAACTTTTGCCGGTAATGTAACAGTTGCAGGTAGACTTACAGCCCAAGAATTCCACACAGAATTTGTTTCAGCTTCTGTAATTTTTGAAAGTGGTTCTACTAAATTTGGAGACACATTAGATGATATTCACCAGATGACTGGTAGTCTAGAAATTTCAGGATCGGTGTGTATTGATACACATATTGGAGATGCCACCTCACCATATACAAACGACGATCAATTTATTAAAATTATAGGTGGTGGAAAAACAGGTACACTAGTAACTGCTGACAACGGTAATACCTGGTTAAATGCAGCAGGTGGTAAAGATTTATGGTTAAATTGGTACTCTTATGATAACCCAACATCTAATGCTGATTTAAGAGTTGGTAATGGTGAAGGAGGTTCAGCAATTTTATCAGTAGTAGGTTCATCAGAAAAAGTTGGTATAGGAACAACTTCACCAGTAGAAAAACTCCACATAGTAGGTAATATAAGTGCAAGTGGAGCAATACAGCTTGGAGCAACTGTGCCTATAAAATTATTAGTAAATGGAGGAGCTCCCAACGATTCTACTGAATTTAGAAATGGAGGTGGTGAATTTAAAATATATTCAGGTAGAACAACAAACGCAAAACATCAATCATTTGTATTTGCCTCAGGTGATAATTATACATCTGGTGCTACAAGAATGATTATAACTGGTTCTACAGGTAATGTTGGTATAGGAACAACTACACCTTCTCAAAAATTAGATGTATCTGGTAATATAAATGCTACTGGTAGAGTACAAGCTGCAACTGCACAAATGATTGATTCGAGTGGTGTTTCTACTTTTGGTTCAAATACATCAACAAGATCAATTAGAGTTGGAAGAGATGGTACTTCTAACGATATTTTTATCACTGGTTCAAATGGTAATGTTGGTATAGGAACAGCTGGTCCAGAAGCTAAACTTACAATTAAAAGCGACCCTGGTGATACAAATCAACCAACAAGAATAACAAATAGTTCTACAGATGCTCATACTGGATTATTTTTAAATGGAACAGGTAATGCTACGAGTGAAAAATATGGTATGCAGTTTGGTGGATATAATGAATATTCTATTGGTGGTATTTTTGGTGTATTAGACAGTACAGGTGGTAGTACTTCTGGAGATATAACTATCGATTTTGCTAATGGTACAAGCGCGGGAGCATTAATTGAAAAAGTTAGGTTTACTCATGAAGGTAATGTTGGTATAGGGCAAACTAGTCCAAGTACAAAATTACACATTGGAGATGGTGGTACAGGTACAGTAGATTCAGCATATTCTTTAGCTATTGAAGGTGATGGTATAGATGGAATACACATCCTTAGTTCAAACGCTCATGAAGGTAGAATAGTATTTGGAGACGCAGACGATAATGATCGTGGTCAAATAAAATACGATCATGCTACTGACAGTATGAAATTTAAAGTCAATGCAACTGATGCAATGACTATTACTGGTTCAAATCGTAATGTTGGTATAGGAACAACTGGACCAGGAGAAAAATTAGAAGTAGTTGGTAATATAAGTTCAAGTGGAACAGTAACAGCATTATCAGGTTCATTTACTGGAAAAGTAGGAATAGGTACAGAACCTACAGGAGCTTATATTCTTAATGTTAATGGTTATACAAGAGCAGGTGGTGTAGATTTACTTTCATCAGTTGTTTATGCAACTTCTGCTAGAATAACTAATTTCCAAGATAAATTAGATAATACTTTTTCATCTATATTCCATTCAGGAGCAGCCAGAACTATAACTTTCATGACAAGTGGAAGTAATAATATGATATTAAATTCAGATGGTAATTTAGGTATAGGAACAACTACACCAGGAGAAAAATTAGAAGTAGTAGGTAATGTAAGTGCAAGTGGAACAATAACAGGAAATTCATTTGTAGGATCTTTTACAGGCGCAGTTACGGGTGATGCTACTGGTTTAACTGGTACACCTTCTATAAGTGTAACTAATATAACAGCCTCAGGTGATATAAGTTCAAGTGGAGATATAGAATTAGGAGGAAATATAAATTTACATGGTGGTGGTACAATTGAGGCTCCTAGTGTAAATGGTGGTGAAGATTTAATTTTTAAAGCTGCCGGAGGTATGGATTTCGAAATAGATTCGAATGGTAATTCTGCTGATGACCAAGCTTTTAGAATATTTAAACACTCTATAGGAGGAACACCTTTATTCAAAATTCATGAAGCAGAAGGTGCTACTATAAATGGTAATATAACAGCCTCAGGTAATATAAGTGCAAGTGGAACAGGTAACAATGTATTAGGTGGAAAAGTTATTATAGGAAGTACAACACCTGATGATGTTGGTGGAACTAGTATACTATCGGTTGATGTAGGTTCTAGCCAAACAGTTGGTTTAAGATTACAAAACGGTGGAACAGATGGTGTGTATTTCAGAAGAATTGACTCCGGTGGAGAATTTCAAATACAAACAACATCAGGTAACAGTAATGCAGGTATCCTTTCTTTACAATCATACGGTGGTAATGTAGGTATAGGAACAGTTGAACCATCAGAAAAATTAGAAGTAGTAGGTAATATAAGTGCAAGTGGAACAATAACCGGTTTAACGGGTTCATTGTCTGTATTAGGTGTTGGAACAACTACACCAGCAGCTACAGTACAAATAATAGATGGTGGTCTAACCGCTGACAATACATTAAATTTAAACAATAGAGTTAAATTTAGAGGAGACGGAGCAATATTCTGGGGATCAGCTGCTAATTTTGGGCTTTTAAATTGGTCTGGAAATGACACTATAATTGGGGCACAAACAGGAAAAAATGTTAATCTCTACGCAAATGGGGGTAGCAAGATGTTTATTAGTGCTTCAGGTAATGTAGGTATAGGAACAACCTCTCCATCAGTTCCTTTAGAAGTTGTAACTAGTGGAACAGGTGTTGCTTCTATTATACAAAATGCTAGTACCAATGGAACAGTTTTACAATTAAAAGCAAGTGGAGATAGTACTCAATTAAATTTCCAAACTGATCATATATACACAGAGGGTAGCACTGCTTTACATATAGGTAATGCTAATGCTAACATATATTTAAGACCTTCTAGTGGAGGTGGTGTTGGTGTAGGAACAACTACACCAGGAGAAAAATTAGAAGTAGTAGGTAATATAAGTGCAAGTGGAACAGGTTCATTTTCAGATGGTAGATTTACAGGAAAGGTTGGTATTGGAGCCACTAGTCCTAGCGAATTACTAGAACTAAAACCAGGTTCAGGGGGTGATTCTAAAATAAATATAGTTAATTCTTCTGGAGTTCAAAAAGCATTAATAGGATATGATAACGGAAATGGAGGTTTAATTAATTTATACAATGAAGCAGGAACTAGAAATGTTGTTGTAAGGGGTTATGGTAATTCATACTTTAATGGAGGTAACTTTGGTATAGGAACAACTTCACCTATAGATAAATTACATGTTGATGGTGGTGATATTAGAATTAGAGGTGCAAGCTCAACCTCAGATTTAATTTTAGACCATAGTAGCCAATATAGTGGAAGTAGAATTAGAGGCATAAGAGATACAGGTCCCGATACTCAAGATTTTGGTAGTAGTGCATTACAATTTTTAACTAATGATAATAGTACTACGTCTGCAGAAGTTCAAATGACTTTAAGTTCCGAAGGTAAACTACAGATAGGATCTGGTTTTGCCCCAGAAAAACTAACAGTAGAAGGTAATATAAGTGCAAGTGGAGATATTACTTTAGGGGATCATCTTAATTTAGGAGGAGGTGAAACCATATTAGATAACCATAGTGGTGGTTATTTAGGATTTTTTGCAGCAGGCGGAAGTGCTAAAAATATAAAGGCAAAATCAATAGTACTTTCAGATGATTTTAACGATTCAGCCCCTACAAGAGGTTTATTTGTAAAAGGAGACGCTACAATTCAAGGTATACTTACAGCCCAAGAATTCCACACAGAATTCGTTTCAGCTTCAATAATGTTTTCAAGTGGCTCAACTAAGTTTGGAGACACTCCAGATGATCATCATGCTTTTACAGGTTCTGTAGGTATATCAGGTTCTCAATTAGAGGTTAATAGTGGAGCTTGGGCACCTAATGGACCATTATTAAAACTAAATAATGGTTTTTATAAATATAATATTGGTTATCATTCAAGAGAATCCCTAAGTCATTCTTTCCAAATTTATGCTAATAGTACTATTGCAAATATAAATTGGAATAGTGGAATTTTAAAAATAGGTACACAAGCAAGTAGTGATTTAGAATTTTATACTGGTGATTCTACTAGAATGACTATAACAGATGATGGAAAAGTTGGTATAGCAAATCTTTCCCCATCTTCTTCACTAGATGTTGGTGTATACACTCCTGGATCAAATGGAAGTCATAATACATTTGGTAATATATCAAGTTTTGCTAATAGTAATACAGATAATATATTTTTAGGA
>Ga0209634_1002379_pt1 | contig 13189 bp, 11 predicted proteins | sample LinPmetageLP40_FD_184043 | JGI IMG/M metagenome (GOLD analysis project Ga0209634, IMG submission 184043) | Marine viral communities from the Pacific Ocean - LP-40 (SPAdes) (version 2) | ecosystem: Environmental > Aquatic > Marine > Oceanic | place: Pacific Ocean | collected 2010-08-26
GATGAAGCTGTTTTTACTTGTCCTTCTTGTAACCACCATAAGAAAAAATTAACATTTAATTTAGCATCTCAAAAATTTCAATGTTGGGTTTGTGGTTATAAAGGTCATAGAGCTTTTCAATTACTTAAAAAAGCTAACGCTCCAGGTGCTGCATTTAGTGCTTTAAAAGAAATTGACAAACAATATAATTTTAAATCAAAAGTCAAACAAAAAATTGATGCTAACACTTTACAATTACCTAAAGAAGTTACACCAATAATTTCAAGCTCTGCAGTATTATCAAAACATGCATTACATTATTTAGATCAAAGAGGAATCACTCAACAAGATGTAGTTAAATATGATTTACATTATTGTGAACAAGGTCCTTTAAGAAATATGGTTGTAATTCCTTCATACGATAAAGATGGTTTTTTAAATTATTATGTAGGTCGTTCGTTCGATAAAAACGCGTATATTAAACATAAGTTAGCTTCCAGTACCAAGGACATAATTGGGTTTGAAATGTATATAAACTGGGATCTTCCCGTGATTCTGTGCGAAGGTGCGTTCGATGCAATGGCAATTAAACGTAATGCAATTCCTTTGTTTGGAAAAAAATTATCTACAACCTTAATGAAAAAAATCATTAAGTCTAACGTAGAAAAAATTTATCTTGCATTAGATGAAGATGCTTTAAAAGATGCTTTTAACCATGCTGAAACATTTATGTCTTATGGAAAAAAAGTTTATCTTATAGAAATGGGCGATAAAGACCCATCTGAACTTGGTTTTAAAGAATTTACAAAATTACTTCATAAAGCAACAGAACTTACTACCTCGACACTAATGAAGAAGAGGCTAGCCTTGTCTTAAAGTTTTATATTTATTACAAAACTACGTAGTAAATGGAAAAAATAGCACTTTTACCTGGGGGTTTTAAACCACCTCATGCGGGTCATTATAATATGGCAAAATGGCTAGCAGTAAATACAGATGCAAACACAGTTATAGTTAAAGTGGGGGCAAAAGAAAGAGATGGTATAACAAGAGATATGTCTCTTAAGTTATGGGATTTATATAGGTCCACTGATTCTGATCCTGCTTCAAATAAACTTACAATTATTCCCTCTAAACATAATTCTCCCGTAAAAGATGTTTATGATTTTATAGAAAATGATGCTCCTGAAGGATCTACTATTTATTTAGCTATGGGGGAAAAAGAAATAAAAACAAATGATCAACGTTTTGCAAATATATATAAATTCTCAGAACCCAGAAATATTAATTTTGAAACAAAATTAGTACCCCCACAAGCAGGAGGTGTGTCAGGTACTGATATGAGAGATTTTATTAAAAGTAAGGATCAATATAGTTTTTTTGAATTTATACCAGATCATTTAACTTCTGAACAAAAAGAACAAGCATGGCAAATAGTAACTACAAAGGAAGTTTCTGATTGGAAACCAGGAGATCCTGTTTCTTTTGAAATGTGGACAAGTGATTGGAATTTAAAAGGTTTTGGAAAAGAATATGATTCTAATTTTAAAAATAGAGAAGACGCTGTAGCTCATTATAAACCAAATAAAGCTGAAGATTGGGCTTTTAAAAGTTATGCTTATGTAGCTAAAAAAATTCCAGGATTTGGAGGTGATTTAGAAGAAGATTTATATAATCCAGAAGATAAAGTTTTAGATTATATGAGAGGTAGTGAATGGAAAGCAGGAATGCCTGATGGTCCTAAAGATGATATACCAAGAGCTTTAAAGTATAAAAGAGGAGGAAAATATAATGCTGCTACAGGACAAGGAGGAGGGGGAACAATGTATGAAAGTAAATATTATTTAGATGATAGTAATATTCAGGGACAAGGAGCATTTGCACAAGAAGATTATCCTGAGGGAACTGTAATAGATAAATTACATGATATTTTAGGACAAGGACAATATGAGTTTTATGAATTAGGAAAAATGTACAATCATTCAGATACTCCTAATTGTAAAAACATAATGAAAGATAATACTCGATATTTAGTAACTATCCAACCTATAAAACAAGGAGAAGAACTTACAGCAAATTATAGATTACAACCTGACTTAGAACAACCAGAAATAAACTTTCAAATGTTAAATGAACTTGAAAATCACGAAATTAAGTTTTTTGCAATACATTCTGACATTTTAAAACAATTAAACACACCTAATTTTAAAGCAAAATTTGTAGAATTACAACAAGAATTAGAAGGAGAAAGATTAGAAGCTTTAGAATATTTTTGGGATGAATTTTTCTCAAATTTAGATGATAGTTGTGAAATAGAAGGATCTTTTGATAAAAAAGTAAACGAAACAAAATACGGTGCTCATGATATGCTTTCTCAATATAAGGATCAGATAAAAGATCCTCAACAATATAGAGATCTTCAACTTATGATATCTCAACAAAAAGATGAAGAAGTAAATAATTGGATAAATAATGCTAAAAAATTAGGTAAGTTAAAAGAACCAAAACCACACTCACATAAAGCAATAAAACCATCTTTTAACCGTAAAGCAATAAATGAAACAAGTGTATTTTCACAAAATTGGTGGAAAGAACAACTTACAGAAGTTATAACAGAAACAAAAGCAAACACACATTTAACACACCTTGAAGAATTAATATTAACTCAAGGACAAGATGGTTTTAATCAAGCTAAAAATTTCTTATATGAATTAATTAAAAATTTAAAAGGACAAGACAATTCAATTAAAAATGTTTCTGTAAAGTGGGATGGTGCTCCTGCTATATTTACAGGTATTAATCCTGATAATGGACAATTTTTTGTAGGTACTAAGTCAGTATTTAATGTAAATCCAAAAATTAATTACACTTCTCAAGACATAGACACAAATCATGGACACGCAGCTGGTTTAGCTAAAAAATTAAAATTAGCATTACAATATTTACCTTCAGTAGGCATAAAAGGTATTTTACAAGGTGACTTTATGTTTGACAGTGATGATGTTGAAACTGATGATATAGAGGGAGTTACTCATTATACTTTTAAACCAAATACAATTAAATATGCTGTTGAAGCAAATTCTGAATTAGGTAAACAAATAATATCAGCTGATATAGGAATTATATTTCATACAACTTACAAAGATTTAAGTGGTGGTGGTGCTTCATTTGGGGCTGATGTAAGTGGATTAAGTAAATCACCAAGTGTATGGTTTGATGATGCTTATTTTAAAGATGATACTGGAATATTATTAAATGATCAAGAAGAAGCTTTTATATTAGATAAAATTAAAAAAGCAGATTCACTTAATATAGATTATACAAACTTACCATTAAAAGCTTTAAATACTTATCTTAATAGTGAAGTAAGACAGGGTGAATTTGTATTAGATCCTTATAAATCTTTTGAAAGGTTTAAAAATTGGTATCAACAATCAATTAATAAAAGTATTGAAAAAGTTAAACGACCAGAAACTAAAGAAGCTAAAAGATTAGCTGGAGAATTAAAAATAAAAGAATTTGAATCTCAAAAAGAAAACATAATTAACATTTTTAATGTAAGTAAGTTACTCTCCCAAGCAAAGTCTATATTTATTACTAAATATGATGACGCTGTAGCTACAAAACATTTTATTGATAATGGAGATGGCACTTTAAGTGTAACTAAAGCAGAAGGATTTGTGGCAGTTGACCACACAGAAAATGGTATTAAATTAGTTGATAGATTAGAATTTAGTAAAAATAATTTTAATGCAGGTAAACCAGGAGCTAAAAAATAAATGAAGAAAAAAGACATAATAAAATTAGTAAAAGAAAGTGTTCAGGAAGTAAGGGGACATTATGGTCAACATGATTATTATGGTAATAATGTTGGTGGAAGAAATAGCATAAGTGGTATGCCAGGAGTATGGGAGCAGGATATGATGGAAGGAGCATTTGGAATGTCAGCTAAAGATTTAGCAGCAACTTACTCATTAGAAAAATTACAAAGTATACGTGATGAAGTAATGGGTGATATGGAACAAGAAGCCGAACCAGAAGGAGGAAATATTGCAGACATGTATGCAGATCAACTTCATGGTATAGATGATGCTATAGCAATAAAACAAGGAGGATCAAATGATAAATCATACGATGAAGTATATCTTAAAAGTAAGTTAGTAGATAGAGATATGTATTATGAATATGAAGATGGTAATATTACAATTTATCCAGATACTACACCAGGAATAGGTAAAACTAGATCTAGTCAAGAAATAGTATTTACAAAAGACGGAGGAGAAATATATTTTCTTAGAGCTTTTGGATATGAAAAAACATATTATGCACTTGAAAAAGTATTTCCCGAATTACCAGAAATGAGAGGTTCAAGCTACTCAGGGTTCATGAATGTGGGAGAAGCAGATAAACTATTATATTCTGTAAGTATAGACACAGCAAAAGAAATGATTCAAGCTATGAGGAAAGGAAGAGAAGCAGAAGCAGGAGCTCAATCTGATTTTTATACAAGAAAACCAGGAAGAGGAGGTACTGGGATAGATGAAAACTTAAATAAAATTGAAAAGAAAATTATTCAAATTCTTAAAAAAGAGGGGGGAGCAGCAGGTTTAGCACCACTTAAAAAAGCTGTAGATAAAATGGATCAACCTAAAGGATTTAATTTAAAAACCATATTACAAAAAATGAAAAATGTAGAAAAACATAAAAATAGTGATTATATTTTAACTCCTATAAAAGAACAAGCACCCCCACCTCCAGGAGGTGCACCTCCAAAAGCTAAAGGAGGAGCACCAAAAGGACCTACGGATCCTGATGCAAAAGCTGAACAAGAGGAATTAATGGATTTAGAAAGAGAAAAATTTAATGTAAAAATTAAATATTTAAATAAGAAAAAAGCTAAAGCATCATCACAAGCAGCTAAACAATCATCTCAAGCTATGAAACAAATACAAACTCAAATACAACAAATGGTCCAACAAAGGGCAAAAGTAGGAACACCTCAACCACAAAAAGAAACTAAAATTATGAAAAACAAATTACTATCAAAATATATAAAAGAAAATATTAATAATAACCTAACAGAAAACATGAACAAACACAAAAAACAAGCAAGAAGACAAATGTTAATGGAAGGCGCAATGACTCAATTTTTTGAAATGTTTGACCAAGGTAGAACTGATGAAGAAGTAGTTCAACTTTATGCTCAAAAAGGAGTAAGCGTACCAGAACAATTTGTTGGTAAAGCAAGAAAACAGTATGAATCTCTTACAAAACTAAAATTAGAATTAGAGATGAGTGAAAAAGAATTTAAAAACTCAGCTGAAAATATAATTAATAATCCAGCAACAAATGAAATGGATGGTACTGTAACAGATGGAGATAAACGATTATCTTCTGGATTATTTGATAACGAATAAAATTTAAAATTATGGCAAACCCACTAAGAAGAATAGTAATTCCTGTTAGTTCGTCAACAGTAACAGCTATTACAGGATCAATATATAAAGTATGTAGTAATGGAGCAGCTGAAACTATTTCAAGTGCTTCATTTGGATGGCAAAATCAGGGAGTAAATCAACTTGATCCTGGTACTCCAATTCCAGATTTAAAATTTACTTTACACTATCATGCAAACGCAGGTGATACTTGTGTAGAAGCAGATTTTACATATATAAGTTGTTCTATTGGTACTCATGTGTATATAAAAACTAATGGGGGTCAAGGTTGGGACTCAAATATATCATAATGAAAAACATTAAAAATATAATCTTAGAAGAATTAACGAGACTTACTGAAAGAGACTATAAAGCTCCACCAGAAATTCTTGACACTTTAAAAGATAAACTTAAAATGGATCCTTTAATCCGTTATGTTGACTCTTTAAAAGCAGCTAATACACTTCCTCCATCATATGAAGTTCGTCTTTTAAATGGACAATTTTTTAGTATTTATTATGAAGATTTTTCTTTAATGGTAAAAGTTGGACCAAAAGAATATTATGTATTAGATATGGAAGAAAGAAGTGAAGCTATAGAAGATATAAATAGATTATTAACAAAAAGACCTGTTACCCCATTTGCAGCACCTGAAGTAGAAGCAGGAGAAGAAGCGGGAGCAACTGGAGGAGAAACAACGGGAGGAGCAACACCACCACCACCAGCGGGAGGAGGAGATTCAGATGTTGCTATGGAACCTGATGAAGAAGAACCAGAAGGAGAAACAGAAGAACCAGACGAACCAGACACTACAGGATAATGGAATTAAAAGAAGCCTTAGGTGAAATATTTAAAGCAGCAAAAGAGGAATTTGGAATACAAAATATACCTCAACTTCATTTAAAACAAGATGAAGAAAATGCTCAAGGTATCTTTGGTAAAACAGCATATTATGATCCAGCAGAACAATCTGTTGTATTGTATATAACAAACAGACATCCAAAAGATATTTGTAGATCTTTTTCTCATGAATTGGTACACCATCATCAAAATGAAAGAGGTGATTTAGAAATGGGGGATGCATCTAGTCCAACATATGCCCAAGATGATGAACATATGAGAAAAATGGAAATGGAAGCATATTTAAAAGGCAATCTTCTCTTTAGAGATTGGGAAGATAAAGTAAAAAATCAATAATAAATGACAATACAAACAAGCTCAGCAGTATTAAAATCGTATTTTGAAACAGGAGATGTACCTACATCAGCACAATTTGGTGATCTTATTGATTCAACGGCTTATTATGATCATAGTTTAGAAAAACTTAATCTTAGTGGATCAGGTACAGGTTCTATACCTTATGTTTCGGCTAAATCAATAAATCCTTACACAGGATCAAGTACAATTAATGTATCTGCCTCTTTAATTCCACCTTACACAGCAGCGGGATCAGGTAGTGATTTAGGATCTGAATTTAATCCTTGGAAAACAGTATATGCCGTTTCTGCAAGTATTGACCATTTAAGCAAACATACAGGTTCAGCAGCTATAACAGTTTCAGGTGGTTTAAACCCATCAGTAGCTTCAACATTTGATTTAGGAGCTCCATCAGTAAAATGGAACCAATTACATATTAGTGGAATTAACGCAGATTATATTAGTTCAAGTATACAACCTGATCAAACTAATACTAGAAATTTAGGATCATCTACAAGACAATTTTCAACTATATTTGCAAAGTCAGCTTCTTTAGAATACATTAGTGCATCTAATGGAACGTTAGGTACAACAATACAAATAGCAAAAATAAATCAAGTAAGTGGAGCTCTTTTACCATTTGCTGATAATGTTTTTGATTTAGGATCATCAGCAAAATCTTTTAAAGATTTACATGTTCAAGGAACAGCAACAATTGGTACCTTAACTTTAGGTAATATTGGAACAATAGTAGTAACAACAGCTTCACTAGCTATAATAAGTTCAAGCAGAATTGATGGAGTAGGAGAATATGATAATATAATAATTAGTGGTGGTCTAGTACCAGGTACAACAAATGTATTTGATTTAGGTACCACAGTAAAAAAATGGAAAACATTACATGTTAGTGGAGCTTCAATTGATTTTGTAAGTTCAAGTTTAATTCCTGATCAAGATAACCTTAGAGACTTAGGAAGTTCAGCTAGAGAATGGAAAAATTTATACTTAGATGGAACTGCAAACATTGACACTTTATCAGCAGACGCAGCTACTATATTAGTAGGTACAGTAAACACACTATCAGCAACTACAGCTTCACTTACAATAGTAAGTTCAAGTAGAATAGATGGTGTAGGAGGATATGGAAATGTTATTATTAGTGGGGGATTAGTACCAGGCACAACAAATGTATTTGATTTAGGTACTACAACAAAAAAATGGGGTACATTACATGCTGTTTCAGCTTCATTTGAATTTGTAAGTTCAAGTCTAATCCCTGCTACAGATAATATTTATAGTTTAGGATCATCATCAAGAGAATGGAAAGATCTATTTATTGATGGAACAGCTAACATTGATACATTATCAGCAGACACAGCTTCTGTAGGAAGAATAGCTACAAGTTTAATACCAACAGCAAATGATTCTTCTTTTTTAGGAACAACTGATTTTAAATATAAAAATATACATGTAATTTCATCTTCTATAGATTATGTAAGTTCAAGTTTAATTCCTCATAAAACAGAAGTTTATGATTTAGGATCAGCAGCATTAAAATGGAGATCAGCATCTATAAAACATATAACCGCATCTACTATAATAGTAGATAAATTAGTAACTAACACTACTACATTTGCAGCAACTGAAACAATTACTGGTTCTAATCAATTTGGTACAGGTTCAAGTAATGTACATTCATTTTCAGGAAGTATTACAGCTGTAACAGATATAACAGCAAGTGGAAATATAAGTGCAAGTGGAACAATAACAGCAGCTAATTTTAATTTTGCAAATTCAACTATTTTAACAAACCAAATAACAGTTAGTTCAAGTGTTTGGGTAAGTGGGTCTGGTCAAAATGTATATATTTCTAATGATGGAACTATAAGTGCAAGTAGTACTATAAGTTCAAGTGGAACAATAATGGGGGCTAATTTATTATCACATGGTAACATAACAGCTTCAAATAATATAAGTGCAAGTGGAACAATATCATCTACAGGAATAATATATTCTGCAGGTATGATTACTTCTAGTGTTGGTTTTTCAACTATAGGAGGACATCTTAGTGCTTCAGATGCATCAGGATCAGTTCAAATAATTTCAGGAGGTATTTATATAAAAAGATTTGAAGGAGATTCTCAAGATGATAGCGATTATGTAGTACATGGAAGAAGATTTACAATAAAAAATAAATTACAAGCAGCCCTTCCAGCATCTCAAAGTTCAGGAATATTTACAGTAGATAATTATAGTGTAAATGATGGGGATGTAATTTTAGGAACATTTATGGGCCTAACAGGAGGAGGTGTTGGAACTTTAGCATTAAGTGCTTCAATCCATTGTTTTACAACAGCATCTATAGTAGGTGGATTTAAATTTTACATACACAACAATAAAACAACAGCAATAGCAGATGATTCTGACTTTACAGCATCATTTGTAGTATTATAAAAACAAAAAAAAAAAAACATGAAAAAATTACTAACAGAAAGATTTCAAGAATTAGCAGGTATTAAACCCCTATACACAGAAAAAGCAGATCCAGGTAAAGTAGATCCCCAAAGATTTCCACAAAAATTAAGTGCTATAGATAAAGAAAAGGCAACTAAATATTCTGACGATGGAGATTTTGATGGAGAAAAAGAAGATGATATAATACCAGTTAGTAAGGGAAGTTATGCTACATCAATATTAAAACCTTCTCAATCTAGTATGGAAATTAATAAAGCATTAGCCTTTGCAATACACATGATGTCTAAAACACATCCCTTCACAGATGGGCCTGGGGGAGATTTAAATGCTTTTATTTCAAGTGATAATTATATTATGGATGGTCATCATAGATGGATATCAACAGCTATGGTTGCTCCAAAAACAGCAATAGAAGGATTCCGAGTAGATTTTCCTGGAAAAGAATTAGTTGCAATTCTTAATACTTTAACAAAGGGGGAATTTAATAAAGCAGGAAAAGCAGCTACTGGAGGATTTGACCAATTTCAAGAAGCTCCTATGAAAGCTAAATTAGAAGAATTTTTAGCTGCAGGTGTATGGGGTATGAAACCAGAACAAGTCCAAACAGCTATAGAAGAATTTACAGGAGTTGAAGGAGAAGGAGCTAAAGACGCAACAGTAAAGAAATTTGTAACTAATTTAAGTGGGATGACTTTACAAGCACCAAGCTGGGCAAATGATAGAATTGACATGCCAGTTATAGATGATAAAGAGGGACATGTTAAAGTAGCAGTAGATAAATTAAATACAGGAGATGTTGATGTAAATCCACCTTATGCTCCAGCAGGTAGAACAGCTGATAAAGCAGCTGTAGCAGGTTTAACAGAAAGAAAAAGATTAAGTAGAAAAGTTCGTCAAATACTTAGAGATATAAAATAAAAGATAAAACAAAACGTTATGAGTATATTAGGAAATTTATTTTCAGGCGGAGCAGCAGAGCTTGTAAAAGGTGTAGGCGGAGTTATAGATAACTTACACACATCAAAAGAAGAAAAATTAGAAGCAGAAAGAAAAATTAAAGCTTTAATAGCAGAACATGAAGCTAAGATGGAACAAAACATAACTGATCGTTGGTCAGCAGATATGAAGAGCGACAGTTGGTTAAGTAAAAATGTAAGACCACTTGTTTTAATTTTTCTTGTCGTCTCTACAGTTCTTATGATATTTATCGACGCAGGGACAATTAACTTTACTGTTGAAGCAAAATGGACAGACTTACTTCAATTAGTATTAATAACAGTAATTGGTGCCTACTTTGGTGGACGTACAATGGAAAAAAGAAATAAAAAATAAAATTATGAAAAAAACATTACTAACAGAAAGATTTCAGGAATTAGCGGGCATTAAAGAAATGCAAATGATAAATGAAAAATGGATATTAAAACCATGGGTAAAACAATTGATAGATATTGGAAAAGGTATTGGTAACATTATTAGTGCTTGGGGTTGGTGTTGTGGATCTGATTCTAGACTTAAGAAAAATATTAAATTAATAGGAAAATCACCTTCAGGTATTAATATATATGAATTTGAATATAAAAATAAAGCTAGATATGGAGGTGGAACTTATAGAGGTGTTCTCGCTGAAGAAATACCATCACATGCTGTAACATTAAATGAGAGTGGATATAAATATGTTAATTATAATAAAATAGATGTTAGTTTTACAAAAATAAAACCATCAGCTTCTAGATTATTAGAAAATGTTAAAAATATTTTAAATGAAAAATTCTATGAGCCATTTGATATTGATAAACTAGGAGGAAATCCAATGCCTACATTTCCAGATAACCCATTTGATAATCCATTTGGGGATATGAATCAAGGTGGTGGTTCTAATGACCCAATGGGTAGAGGTAATGAAGAAATGGAAACAGATTCACGTGGTGGAGAAGGTATGGAAAATGAAAGAAGATTAATGGCCTTACAAACAGAACTAGCGGGTTACTTACCAGCTTTGGGTGAAATGGTTACAGATATGACAGTTACAATACCAAATGATAGAGAAGCTATAGCACAAACAGGATGGACTCAAGAATTTGCAAATTCAGCTGTTGAATTAAGTAATCTTATTACTACTGCACACGATGAATTAGCTATGACAGGTAAAATAACTCAAGAAACTTACATTGCAGCTGTAGCAGCTAAAAGATGGTGGATAAAATTAGCTCATTGGTTTAGAGGTTTAATTATGGTGGAAGTACCTGATTAATAAAAAAACATATAGTTCGATTCATAGCCGAACAATTTAAATAAAATTTTTAAGAGAGCTGTGGCCTCCAATTTGGTAGCCACAGCTTTTTTTTGTACGTTACCATAAATCAACAAAATATGAATAACGTAGTAATTGTAGGAGCTGGTGTTGCCGGTGTTAATGCAGCAACAAAATTAGTAGACAACGACTTTAAAGGAAAAATCACTATTATTGACATGGGTTTAGATCCATATAGAAGACCAGCAGCAGACGTAATGAGAGGTTTTTTAGGAGCAGGTGGTTGGTCTGATGGTAAATTAACTTACCACACATCAATAGGAGGACAATTGTCTAAATATACAGGTGAAGAAAAAGCAATGGAATTATTTGATCAAGTAATTGATAATTTTAAACGTTTTCACCCTAATCCAGACGAAGTACAATGTTCAAACCCTATAGCAGAACCCGATTTTATTAAACCACATTTTGGTTTACGCTTATTCCCTGTATGGCATGTTGGAACCGATTATCTACATGAAATTGGCAAGAATTGGCATGATTACTTGATAGAAAAAGGTGTAGAATTTATATGGGAAACTAAAGTAACTGATATTAATTTTGATAATAAAGAAGCACACACAGATCAATATGTAATTCCTTATGATACATTAATATTTGGCGTAGGAAAATCAGGTATTGACTTTGGAAAACAATTAGCTGAAAAATATGAATTACCAACAGAACCAAAATCAGTACAAATAGGAGTACGTTTTGAAGCACCACAAAAACACTTCCAAAAATTAATTGATGTAAGTTATGATTTTAAATTATATAGAAAATATGATGATAAAGGTGTATCATTAAGATCATTTTGCACAAATAATAATGCAGCTTATGTTGCAGCTGAACACACTTACGGAGATATTAGTTATAATGGTCATGCTAAAAAAGATGAAGCATATAGAAACGATATGACTAATTTTGGTATTTTAATGGAAATTAAAGGTATAGATAAACCATTTGATTGGTCAAGAGAAGCAGTAAAAAAATTACAAGTAGATGGTGTAGGAACATTTTATTCTCCTTCACATAGAGTACCTTCTAAAACATCAGAAGGAGATTATGTAGAAACTAAAGTAGTAGACAGTATGGATCCTTTATGGGATGCAATTGGTGAGTATGCTTCATATATTAATGAATTTATTGAAGATATGGAAATAGTATTTCCCACATTAGGTAAAGATTGGGGAATTTATATGCCAGAAGTAAAATATTTGTCACCTGAACCTTTAGTTAATTACGATGATTTAAGTTTAACTAGGTTTCCTAACGTACATTTTGTAGGTGATGCATTATCAGCAAGAGGTATAACAGTATCAGGAGCACAAGGAACATTAGTAGCAGAACAATTATTAAAAAATTAAATATGGCAAACAAAGCAACAGCAGAAGAATTACATAATATTAGAAAATGGATTAATCCTAAGGGAAAAACACTAAGAGTATCTAAAATTGAAGAAGATGGCTCTAAAACCATAGCTTTAGCTTTACAAATGGGAGACAGAACAGTATTTCATAGTGAAGAAGGTCCTGCTTTAATTAATAAAGAACAAAAACGAAAAGAATATTATTTAAATGGTATTGAATTTGATTATGAAGAATGGAATGAAATTATGAAAGGTAAAGAAGGTTTACCTTGGTATAAAAAACCAGCTCCAAAAGGACAAAACCATAGAAATTAAAAATATGAGAATAGGATTTTGTGGAACAATGAGTGTAGGAAAAACTACACTAGTAAATGCATTAAAAGAATTACCTGAATTTAAAGATTATCATTTTAGAACAGAACGTTCTAAACATTTAATGAATTT
>Ga0209634_1002380_pt1 | contig 13188 bp, 15 predicted proteins | sample LinPmetageLP40_FD_184043 | JGI IMG/M metagenome (GOLD analysis project Ga0209634, IMG submission 184043) | Marine viral communities from the Pacific Ocean - LP-40 (SPAdes) (version 2) | ecosystem: Environmental > Aquatic > Marine > Oceanic | place: Pacific Ocean | collected 2010-08-26
CACGAACTGCATCAAATTCACCAGCGCCGACATCGAAACCGCCAAGGGCGTCGGCTCCATCTCGACCCTGACCTTCGACCTCGACATCACGGTCGAACCCGTCGCGAGCACGAACCCGATGGCCCCCACGCACCGCGTCCTCGGTCGCTCCCCGCGCGGCAAGCTGGTCGAGTGCGGCGGCATCTGGAAGAAGCAGAACAAGGAGACCGGCGCCGACTACTACACGCTGACCATCCGCGACCACGGCTTCAACGCCAACCTCGGCAAGGCCGCGAACCAAGACGATCTGTCCCTGCAGGCCGTCATCCCCTGGGGTCCCAAAGACGCCGCCTAAGCCAAAGAATCGGCCGGGTTGCTCCGGCCGATTCCCATCCTTTCTACTAATATCTGTGTTTCAGGCTGCCTTCCGCCGATGCGATTTGGTTGCCACAATTGGCTCGGCTTAAGAGCTTCGTCCCGGCGACGTTTTTTAAACTTACGACGCAAGCCACAGGGTCCCTCGTCTCGATTGGAAAGCGAACTTACAGCAAAGTACCGGCAGTTTGACAGCCGTGCAAATCGATAAATGCCTTTAATAGTAACACTTTAAGCGTATCCGTCGCGCGAACTGCATGATCAAATGTGGGTACGCGCGTGCGAGGAAATCTAGATGTTGGGCTATGGTGTGACTAGGTCACTACCTTTTGCGACGCCACCTAACGTCAACATCTAGGCGGGTCAGAGTTGCGAGCAGAGCAATAATCGTTGTGAAGACTCATTTTTCCGTGTAGATGACACTTTAAAGAGCGAATTCGCTGAAAAAGCGATATTTAGAGGGCGGGCAGATGAGAGAAAGGTCTTTTGAGGCTGATACGAAGGATCAACCCTTCGATGAGATCATTCTCCAACAGGGGGAGCTGATCTCTGATCGCCTCAACATGTTGCGGCAAGAACAGTATCCTCCGGACGCTCAAAAAGGTCTACGTCAGTTTTCCTTGGCGGAAGTTGCCTACTACCTTGGTGTAACGCAGTCGACAATCAAGAAGCTCCACCTAGAAGGTAAGGGGCCCGATCCCGAAACCTCGTCGTCGGGAAGGCGTAGTTATTCAGCCGAGCAAATGCTCGAACTGCGGGCGTATTTGGACAAGCATGGTCGGCCTGGAAAGCGGCGGTATGTGCCCCATCGGCGTGAAGGTGAGGAACTGCACGTAGTTTCTGTCGTCAACTTCAAAGGCGGGTCTGGAAAGACGACTACTGCGGCTCATCTGGCTCAGCATTTGGCGCTGAAAGGGCATCGTGTACTGGCGATCGATCTTGACCCGCAGGCATCACTGACAGCTCTGCATGGTATTCAGCCGGAGCTCGATAATGTTCCATCGCTCTACGAGACGCTCCGCTACGATGATCAACGCAAGCCAATTACCGAAGTAATCCGACCAACGAACTTTCCTAACCTTGATATCGTGCCTGCAAGTTTGGAACTTCAAGAGTATGAGTATGATACCCCCGTTGCCTTGACGAGCAGCGACCCCCACGAGGGGCGGCTTTTCTTCACTCGGATATCTAAGGCGCTTGACGAAGTCGATGATCGCTATGATGTCGTGGTGATCGATTGCCCACCGCAGCTTGGCTATCTCACGCTGACCGCACTGACAGCCTCGTCGTCAGTCATCGTCACAGTCCACCCGCAGATGCTGGACGTTATGTCGATGAGTCAGTTTCTGCTCATGCTTGGCGGAATCATGAAGACAATACGAGACGCTGGCGCGAACATGCGACTGAAGTGGTTTCGCTATCTGGTTACCAGGTTTGAACCCACTGATGGCCCTCAGAAGCAGATGGTCGGGTTTCTGCAGGCGATGTTCCCGAACCAGATGCTTACCGCGCCTGTATTGAAATCCACGGCGATCTCCGACGCTGGGATTACTAAACAGACGCTCTACGAGGTCGAGCGCTCCCAGTTTGTTCGCACAACTTATGACCGGGCAATCACTTCACTGAATGACGTGAACGATGAGGTTTCAGAGTTGATCCACAAAGCATGGGGGCGCGAATGACGACGTCTTTGACAGCCGTGCAGATTGAAAGTTTTGACAGCCGTGCAGACAGCCATTTGTCCAGAGTGTTCACGGCTATGATCGGCCAGAAGGAGACAGCTTGATGGCTCGTAAAGACCTCCTGAAAAGTGTGATGGCCAGTTCTTCCGAGCAGCCGAAGGACTCTGGCCGATCAGGCTATGCGATGCGTGGCGCATCAAAGTCCATGAAGGTCTCGATTGACAATCTCGCCGAAAATTCGAAGCGCTTGCTCGAAGGGGAAACCATCGTCGAAATCGATCCCCAATTGATCGACGTGTCCTTCGTCTCGGATCGTCTCAGCGACGACGACGAGGCTTTCAACGAGCTGAAGGAGTCGATTGCATCTGGTCGCCAGGACACTCCAGTACTGCTACGCCCGCACCCGGATCTGGACGGTCGCTATATGATCGTCTTCGGCCATCGGCGTGTGCGCGTGGCGTCAGCCCTTGGCCGGAAGGTTCGCGCTGTCGTCAAACCAATGGACGATGTGGCGCACATTCTCGCCCAAGGGCAAGAGAACACGGCGCGCGCGGATCTCTCATTCATCGAGAAGGCGCTTTTCGCGAAAAGCCTCCTTGATATGGGGCAGGCGAAGGATGTGATCCAGTCGGCGCTGACCATTGATGGAACGCTGTTGTCGCGCATGTTGTCTGTCGCACAGAACATCCCGAGGCATGTGATTGAGCGGATTGGTCCCGCCAAGCAGATTGGCCGCGACCGCTGGGAGGATTTCAAGAAGCTGGCTTCGGAGCCTGCGAACCAAAAGGTCCTTGAAGGTGCCTTGGAACTTGAGGGGTTTCACGAGCTGGATAGCGATGCAAGGTTCGAGCTCCTGCACAGCAGACTGGCAGAGGCGGGCAGAACACCCAAGCGCAGAAAGACGCGCGTGGCACCCAAGAAGCGAACCTGGACCGCCGGCAAAGGCCGCATCAAAGGGGTCATCGGCAGGTCCGGAAGGGCATTCAGTATTTCGCTGACAGCACAGGATTCAACCGAGTTCGGAGACTTTCTCTCCGGTCGACTGGATCAGCTCTACAGCGAATTCCTCGCAACAAAAGAGGAGCAGTCGGAACAATGATCTAGGCAAAAGAAAAGCCCCCAAGCAGCGTGGCCTGAGAGCTAATCTGAAAAGTTTGGTCGCTTAGAAGATACCTCTCCCGCGAATCACTGTCAACGATGAACGCTTTTGAGCGAAGGGCTTTCTTTTGCCTCCACATAACCGGAGGTGAGATACAGGCATGAAACATACAGGTTGGCGCAAGCCGACACCGGGTCTTGGCATTGCAGAGCAGCTTGCCCAAGCCGGTGAACGGGTAGCAGTACCCAAAACACGGGCATTTGTCGCGCTCAAGCGCGTTGGTGCACATATCGGCCTGAAGGCCGGCGACATGATGCTCCTCGACACTCTCGGGGCCTTTACCCAGGCCCAGGACTGGGAGGAGGGACAGCGCCCAATCGTCTGGGCCTCGAATGCCTATCTGATGGAGCAAACGGGCTTTTCGCTGTCTGCCCTCAAGCGCCACGCGCGACGCCTTGCTGAGATCGGCGTGATCTCCTTCCAGGATAGCCCCAATGGCAAGCGGTGGGGCCGCAGGGACGCAGAGGGGCGGATCGTCGAGGCCTATGGCTTCGATCTGTCGCCGCTTTCAGCCCGTGTTGAGGAGTTCGAGGAGCTCCATGCCGATTTGCAGGCCGAGCGCGAACTCTGCCAGCGCCTGAAGCGCCAGATCACTGTGGCGCGCCGGATGATCCGAGCCCGGATCGAGGCAGCTCTCAGCAGCGCGCTGCGTGGGCCCTGGAGCCAATTCACGGGGCTTTTCGAGGAGCTTCTCGACCGGCTACCGCGCCGACACGAAGCGTCCGAACAGCTGGTGCGCTTGCTCACATGGTTCAAGGAACTCCAGGAACGGGTTGAGGCGGCCTATCTCAAAGCGACTGGCGCGGTGAAACCTGTGGAAAACACCGGCAATAACGATATCCAAGTCATGGAGAAGACTCAAAAAATGAACCCCAGGGAGGTCAATTCTGAACCTCATATACTAATTACAAAACAACTTAATCCTGTAATTAGTAATTCCTCTGAAAAAGAGGAAGCGGCGGGTGTGGTGCCCAATGCCCAACCCGAAGAGCGGGTTGATAGAGAGCTGGAAGACTGGGTTGCCGAGGTACGCAAGAAGCGAACAGCGCTCGATCTGCCGACAATCATGCAGGCCTGTCCGGAATTCGCGTCCTGGGCGCGCAATATGGGTGGATTCCTGAAGGATTGGGGCGATCTACACCGGGTTGCGGGGCAACTTAGGCCAATGATCGGGATCTCGGAGCATGCCTGGAACGTGGCGCAGGACCGAATGGGCACACAGGTGGCCACGGCCGCGTTTGCGCTCGTCTTCGAGAAACACAGCGCGGGTGAAGTTGCCTCGCCGGGTGGATATCTGCGCGGCATGGTCGAGAAAGCTGGGGCAGGGGAGCTGCATCTGGAGAGGAGCTTCTATGGTAGGCTCAGCGAGCAGGCAGCGTGACGTATTGATAAATAAGTGGCATTGGCATATATTGCCAATAAAGGAGACCTGACCCATGGTGACACGCAACGTTGTCCTGACCGAAACCCAAGACCATCTGGTTCAAGCGCTGGTGGCGTCCGGGCGATACCAGAATGTGAGTGAAGCCATGCGCGCTGGCCTGAGGCTGCTCGAGCAGGAAGAGGCGCAGATCACGGGCATCCGCCAAGGACTTCTCGAAGGTCTGGCGCAGGCAAATGCGGGTGATTTTGCGGAAGGCAGCGGCAAAAATGCGATCCGTAGGGCCTTTGCGACTGCGCGCGCGCGTTCATGAGCCGATCCTTCCGGCTGACCCGTCGTGCGGAAGCCAGCCTCACTGACATCGCCAGATGGACCATCGAAACTTTCGGGCTGCGCCAAGCAGAGCTTTACGAGGCCGAATTACTCAACCGCTGTGAGAGTATTCTGAATGGCCAAGCCCATAGTCGGAGTTGCGCAGGTCTCGTTGATGATGTCGACGACCTGAGGTTCATAAGGGCAGGGGAGCATTTCCTGGTCTTTCTGGATCGATCGGACGAGGTCATCATCGTGGATATCCTCCATTCCCGCAGCGATCTCCCTCGCCATGTTGCCTCACTTTCGGCTTTGAAGTCCGAAGACTCCTGATCCACGTCACAACCCGGCTGCCTTCGTCAGGTTCACCCGGAACCTGTCTCGGCGACGCTGATAGCGGCGAGTCATCTCGGCCGAAGTGTGCCCCAGCTGCTTCTGGACATAGCGCTCGTCGACTTCGGCGGAGCTGGCGAGACCGGCGCGCAGGCTGTGGCCAGAGAACAGAGCGAGGCGGTCTTTCTCAGGCAGGTCCGACCGGATGCCCGCGTCCAGGACCGTGCGCTTGATCAGGCGCGCAACGTGCTTATCGTTCAGTCTCGTTTCCGATGCGCGTTTGCCATCCCGCGAGGTGCCGACGAAGACTGGACCGAAGTCGATCTTTGCGAAGTGCAGCCATTGTTCGAGCGCATGGACAGGACAGGTCTGCTCCTTCGACCCGCGGCCAATCTCGACCTCACGCCAGCCAGTCTTGGCATTGAGGGTGAGCAGGGCGCCTTTGTCGAAGATCTCGATCCAGCCGCCCGAGTCCGGCGTCTCGTCCTTGTGAACGTCGAGGCTGACGATTTCCGAGCGACGCAGACCGCCCGCATAGCCGAGTAACAGGATTGCCCGGTCGCGCAGGCCCCGCAGGTCGTAGGGCAGGGTGGCCACCATCGCGAGGATGTCCTCGGCCAGGATCGCTTCCTTTTGCACCGGCGGACGGGCGTGTTTGCGCTTGATCCCGGCCAGCACGGTGGCGATATGGCGGTTCTTGCGATCAAGTGCGAACCCGCCCTGCGCATAGTTCCAGGCGAGGCCCGACAGGCGGCGGTCGATGGTGCTGACCGATAGGGCAGGGGAGGGGCCCGCTCCGGACGCCAGGTCCGCAAGGTAGAGCCCGATCATTTCGGGCGACGGGGGCAGAGGCTCCGCGCCCTTCATCCGACACCAGCGTGCGAAATGCGCCCAATCCTTGGCATAGGCCTTCAGCGTGTTGTCGGAGGCTGCGGCGCGCGCGTAGTCGCGGGCGGTGTCGACCAGCCGATCAAGGCCGCCTGAGCCCGCGACGTGGGCGGGTAGGGAGATATCGTCGCTTTTTTCTTGATCTCTCTCGTCGTCCTGGGCGATACTAAACGCACCAGAGTTTGATGATGTCGACTTCTCGTCCTCTGAGGCCATTTTCCAGTGAATCCAGCGATGTAATTGAACTGTCTCGCAGCATATCCTTTTACGTCCGGTAAGGCAAACTTATTGGACATGTTGGCGCACGGTAAGGCGGGGCGGTTTGCACATCATTTTGTAGACGAAAGCGCCGCGAGAGACTAGTCTTGTGGCATGACATATCAGCCGACAGCCATCTCGGACGACCCGATCAAACTACCGCACCTACCTGCTTGGGTCACCTCCGGACGTGCCGAAACCCCTGAAACTGTGGCCTTTCGGTCAGGGGCGGCGCTGACGGTGCTCGATCAGCTGTTCGGTGATCCCAGGCATGGCGTGCCGCTAAAACTGCTCGCGAACCGGCTGGCCCTGACGGCTGCGACAGCGACGTCGAAGCTGGAAGGACGGCTGGCGCGGGAGGCGGATATCCGAGACGCCTTTCACCTGGCGCCGCCGGGCGAGGCGCGGGGTCCGGATGGCGATCTGTTGGCATTCTGGCGCGAAGGCGTCCGGCTTCGTGCAGGCCGGACGGGCGAGATCGCCGACGTCGTTGGTGCGGAGTTCGCGGGCGAGGTGGGCGCTTGGCTCGACGTGGGATTGGAGCGCGCACGGACCCATGGTCCGTTGTCGGGTTGCGTCGCCGCCCTGCGCGCCGTGCTCGAGGCCGACGACCGGGCAGAGCGCACCGCCTGCCTGCTCTCGGATATCGTCCTAGCGCGGGCGCTGAACTGGACGACCGTGCTGCCGGTTTCGGCGCAGCATCTCACCAAGGCCGTTTTGCGCGATCTGGCCACGAACGGGCGGAGTGCCGAGATGGCCGTTCAGGCGCGGATCCTCGAGTCCATCGAGGCTGTGATCCGGCTGGTGCGAGAGCTTGTCCGTCGCGCGGAGGCGCTTCGGACCGTGGCGCCGAAGCTGCGGGCGAAGGGTTCGGATGCGGCGGTCGACCTGTTCCTGACCGAAGATGCGGTCGCCCCGGCGTCGATGCTGTCGCCGCGTATTCGCGGGACCTCGATCTCCATGACCGATCGCGCTGCACGGCGGTTCTGCGACCGGCTGGTCGAGCTGGGTGTCGCGCGGGAGCTGACCGGGCGGCCAACCTTCCGGCTCTACGGGATCGCGCCATGACGGTCGCGACCAGGAAGCGGAAACCGGCGGAGGAAGGCGGCGCCGTCTTTGACCGGGATCTGGACGACCTGCCGCAGGAGCTGCGCTGGCGCGAATGGATGGGCCGGATCGAGGCGGTGCTCTTCGCCAGTGCCTCGCCAGTTAGCCGCGAGGACCTCGCGCGCGTGGTGGGGCAGGGGGCCTCGGTGGAGATGCTGATCGAGGACGTCCAGGCCGAGCTGACGGGTCGTCCTTACGAGCTGGCCCAAGTGGCCGGCGGCTGGATGTTCCGAACGAGGACGCAGTTCGCGGACGCGATCAAGGCGGCGGCCGACCTTGGCGAGCAGCCGCTTGCCTTCTCCGAGATGGAGATGGGCGTGCTTTGCGCCATCGCCTACCACCAGCCGATCGACCGGGCGGGGCTGGCCGACATCTTCGGCAAGGAGGTCAGCCGCGATCTTTTGGCCCGACTGCGCTACAAGGACCTGATCGCAAGCGGGCCGCGGTCGCCGCGGCCCGGGGCGCCGCATACCTTCGTGACGACCGAGACGTTTCTGGTGACCTTCGATCTGCAGAGCCTGCGGGATCTGCCGGATCTGGAATTAACGACGTAATGAATCCCGTATCCGGTTGATCGGCTTGTCAAATGATCTGACAAGGAGTTATCGGCTGGCGCAGATGACTGCGTGAGACCAACCAAAACAAGAGGCTTCCGATGATTGACTATACGGAAATCAGAAATGGTGACGATTGGGAGCTCTTCTGCCGGGACTATCTTGTGGCGCAAGGCCTGGTAGTCGAGGTGCCGCCTGGGCCGGGCCCGGACGGTGGTCGCGACTTGCTAGTCAAGGAGCAACTAAAAGGAAAGCTCGCGACACGGTCTTTCACATGGCTTGTGTCATGCAAGCACTTTGCCGCTGGTGGCGGGTCCGTCGGGACCAATCATGAAACAAATATAACGGATCGGCTGGCGCACCATAATGCGAATGGATTTCTCGGGTTCTACTCTACGACCGCCAGTGCTGCGCTGATTACCCGCCTAAAGGAACTTCGTGGTAACGGCACAATTGAGTCTTTTGAAGTATTTGACGGAGCTCGTATTGAGAGCGGGTTTCACGATGTTGGGTTGTCTGGAGTCTTGCTTCAGCATCTTCCTGCTAGCCACACGGCGTTGCGGCCAATCCATCCTCTTCTCGGTGAGTATGTGCCGCTGGAATGCGAGGTTTGCGGAAGGGACCTCCTGAAGGAGAGCACCAAAGGAAATTTCAAGGGCGCAATCAACTTCGCAGTCAAGGATGATATCACGCACTCGGTCCACTTCGTGTGCAAGGGCGAGTGCGACCGCAGGTTGACGTCACGCCTGAATCACCAAGGCTTCATGGACTGCTGGGATGATATCCAGGATTATTGCAATCCTCTGATCTTTTTCCGACGACTGACGGGCTACATGGCTGGCCTCAGAAACAATCCGCAAGCCTATACCGATAAGGCTCATCGGCAAATGATCGATCTGTATCTCGCGGTGAGCCAGCGAACATTGAGGCAAACAAATGAGGAGGACCGCCAGGAGTATCTGCGCGCTCGGGAGGTGGAAGAAATAGGTGTCTGATGCTCGACTACCGCACCCGACGTAGCAGGTTATCGATGAGCTGATTAGGCAGGAAGACCGCCTTGTCATCCCGCCAAACCGTCAATGCCGTTTCAAGGAGCTTGGGATCGCAAAGGCTCTCACTCAGTAGTTGGTCGACCACCCATAGAACGCCATGCGCGGCGATCCCGTTGTCCACGGCCACGCGCCGCAGCAAACGGTCTCCGGTGAGCAGAATAGCTTCCGCGTGCATCTGTGCCGTAACGATGCAGAAGCAATCGTTCGCCGACAGACGCCCGTGCCGCTTCTTGATGTCGAATGCCTGGCCGACCTGGGCAGGCGGCAGGTCATATGTTGTCATGCCGCTACCGTCGAGAAGCGCCCATTCCTGAGGTGTGAAATCCAGGATCTCGCTCGCGCGCACGGGAAGCGGTACGATGAACTCGTAGGGTAGGGCGCACAGGACATGCAACAACCGACCCTTCCGAAGATCGATCAAGCAGCTGGCATCGTTGACGATCACACGGGCCACGAGAGGACTATCCCCTGATATTCTCTTCAACGGTGGACAGCGATATGTGCAGCATCTGAGCGGCGCGTACCGGCGAGATCAATTCCTCACCGAGGGCTCGCCAGACCAGGCGCTCAAACCGCTGCGGATGCTCGAAGGCACCGAACCCCTCATCATCCCGTATCTCGTCCGGCTCGCTGGTGCGCCAGCGCCGTGCATAGGTCCGAAACGCGTAGTCGATCATCGACTGGGGCAGGATGCCAACCTGTCCGAGACGCATCAGCATCGCGGCTGCCGACACGCCATAGAGCCGCTTCAGTCGCATGATCTCCATATAGGTCATGCCGCTGCGCGAGGGACCGGCCTCCTCGATCAGGTGATCGGTGGGTATCAGGAACGCACCGGCGAAACGGTTCATCGCCTTCTCGAGCTTGATCGCCGAGTTTCCGGTCGCCCGAATGACACGGTGCGCCAGTTCATGCGCCAGATTGAAACGCCTGCGCTCGACATTGGTGCGGCTTGAAACCACCACGACATCGGTGGAACTTCGGCCCTCGCTGCGCCGCACCTCGCAGGCCAACCCATCGAAGCGCTCGGCGAAATCGGCTTCGATGACCTTGATGCCCTTGTCCTCGAGCAGCCGCGACATGCTGGGAATTGGATCGTTTCCGAGCTTCCAATGCCTTCGCAGCTCTCGTGCCAACAGGTCCAGCTCTTCGTAGCTCTCGACGACTTCCCTAACCAGATCGCCGAACGGGTCATCCGGCGGTGCGATCTCCAGGATGTCCTCGATCGCCAGGTAGTCTTCCAGTCTCTCTATGACGATGGCTTCCGCATGGGCGCGGTCCCTCGCGGAGGTGCTGGAATGCTTGCGGAATTCGACGCCGACAAGCTCTTCGACCTGACCTCCCATCAGGAAATCGAGCGACACGCCCAGAGCCTTGCTCAGACCGACCAACACCGAGGAGGACGGATTCATCTTGTCCGCCTCGTACTTGCTGATGGCCTGTGCGGTGATCCTTGGCGAGGTGCGGTCGGCAAGCCCCTGCATCGACAAACCCGCCTTCCTGCGGGCCAGTCGCAACCGTTGTCCAAACATGGTCTGCTCCCGTAAAAACGTCGGTTGATATACGACATTTCTTGCTGTATATATCAACACAAGATTGACGAATCGTCAAGGAAAAAAGGCACTTTGAGATTAAAATGACCAAGAAAAATCAGCATGTTGTCCCCCACAAGAACGGTTGGGCCGTGAAAGGCGCCGGAAATGATAAGGCAACGGCCATCCACCCGACGCAGCAATCCGCGATCACCCAGGCGCGTGACATCGCCCGCAATCAGGGTTCGGAAATGCTGATCCACGGCACCAACGGTCGCATCCGTGAGCGCAACACCTACGGCAAAGACCCCTACCCCCCGGAAGGCTAAGTGAACCATGAGACGTATCCTGTGCATCGATGGCGGCGGCATCAAAGGCACCCAACCGGCGGCCTTTCTGGCGGGTTTGGAAGAAGATCTTGATGAACCGATTGGCCGCTACTTCGACCTGATTGCGGGAACGTCAACCGGGGGTATTCTCGCGATCGGCCTTGCCCTCGGCATCCGGGCCAAGACCCTCCTCGAACTTTACGAAAATCGCGGGCCGACGATCTTCGGGCAAGCGGGGGACAAGAGCTGGCTCGGACAAAAGGCCCGGGACGCGCGTGCCGCCCTGCGTCACCTGGTCAAGCCCAAGCACGAAGCATCCACGCTTCGAGACGAGCTCCGCGCCGTCCTCGGTGACAAGCTCATCGGCGAAGCGGAGACCCGGTTGCTCATCCCGGCCTGGGATGCCGATCAGCGCAGCGTCTACATCTACAAGACGTCACATCATCCGCGGCTCACCAAGGATTACCGGAAGCCGGCCCTCGACGCCGCGATGGCGACGTCAGCCGCTCCGACCTATTTCGCGCGCCACAAGACGGTGGATGATGTCGGGCTTCTCGATGGCGGCACCTGGTGCAACAATCCGGTGGGCGTCGCGACCGTCGAAGCGATCTCGATGCTCGGCTGGTCTCCACAGGACCTGCACATCCTGAGCCTCGGCTGTGTCGACGAGGTCTACATGCTTCCCGAATCCCCCGGCAAAGCCGGACTCGGGTTGAAGGCCCTCAGCCTTCTCATGGACGGTCAATCCCGCGGAGCGCTCGGCATTGCCCGTCATCTGACAGGCGATCCGCACGACCGGACGGCTGTTCACCGGTACTCGCCAAGCGTGCCGGAGGGTTTCTTTTCCCTCGATGACACCACCAAGATTCAGAGGCTCAAGGGGCTTGGTGCCTCGAGTGCCCGGCACGCGAGCCCCACACTGACCCCCATCTTCTTCCAGCAACCTGCCGAGCCGTTCGTGCCCGTGCATCAACTCGAACGGAACGCGGCATGAACCAGATCTTCTCGCACCCTCTCACCGATACCGCCATTCAGCGGCGGGCGCAGGTCTTCACGATCCTTGAAGAAATCTGCCAGGAGCTGGAATGGACCCAGACCCAGTTCGAGAAGGCTCGTACCAGCTACGAAGCCGTCGCTGACTGGTTGGCCGGATCGAGCGACCCGATGCTTGCTTCCCTCCATGTCTACCTGCACGGCTCCGGCGCACTTGGCACCTCGATCAAACCGATCGGGCGCGACGAGTTCGATGTCGACCTGATCAGCTTCATTCTCGGCCTTGGCCCGGAAATCGCACCGGCGCGCCTGAAGGCCGCGATCGGCAAGCGCCTGCGCGAGCACGCCTACTATGCCTCTATTCTGGAAGAAAAGAAGCGCTGCTGGCGCCTGAACTACGCCGGTGACTTCCACCTCGACATCTCCCCGACCATTGCCAATCCGAACTGCATGAACGGCGGTGAGCTGGTGCCCGATCGCAAGTTGCGGGATTGGCACGCGACGAATCCCCGGGCCTATCGGGCCCTCTTCGACGAACGGGCGGCCCTGGTCCCGAGGATGACGCAGTCGATCATCGCGGCGCAGCGCGATGCGGCCACGACCGAGCCCTTCCCAGTCCGTCAGTCCGTCAAGGGCATTCTGCGGCGGACCGTGCAGCTCCTGAAGCGTCACCGGGATCTGGAGTTCCTGCATGTTCAGGAGGACATCGCGCCGATCTCGATCATCATCACGACCCTGGCCATGCGATCCTATGAGATGTGTGTGAGGCGCCACGTTTTCGCAGACGAGCTCCAGGTGCTGATCGACACGATACGTCTGATGCCGGTCTTTATCGAACGCCCGCTGGTCAATGGCCGCCAAATCTACGCGGTCTGGAACGAGACCACCAACGGCGAAAATTTTGCCGAACGTTGGAATGAAGAACCCGCGCGGGTCGAGGCCTTCTACAAATGGCACGGCAAGGCGCTTGCGGATTTCGAATCCCTGCGTGACCTCGTTGGCCTCGACGCGATTGTCGGCTCCATGAAGGACAGCCTGGGCGACAAACTTGTTGCCCGGACCATGAACCGGCGGATGGATGCGCTGAACGAGGGGCGGAAGACGGGGGCACTCGTGCTTGGTGCGGGTGTTGGCCTGACCACCCAAAAATCGGCCGCTTGGGGTCGACTCCGGCTGGGGGCGGAATCGTATCATAAGCTCTTTTGATCACGATTTTGGCCACCTGTATTCGCCTGTGAGCAAGATATGCGCCCA
>Ga0209634_1002382_pt1 | contig 13186 bp, 15 predicted proteins | sample LinPmetageLP40_FD_184043 | JGI IMG/M metagenome (GOLD analysis project Ga0209634, IMG submission 184043) | Marine viral communities from the Pacific Ocean - LP-40 (SPAdes) (version 2) | ecosystem: Environmental > Aquatic > Marine > Oceanic | place: Pacific Ocean | collected 2010-08-26
CAGCAACGCCACCACAGGCCACCGCGAGAGCGAGCGCTTTTCGGTTCGCACCCTCGGGTTTGATACGGCGCTGCGTTACGCGATACGCAAACGCCTGTCCTGGGAGCGTGCCCTGTACGCCTACCGTTCGCCTCTGACAGAGCATGACTGGCATCGATTCATCAGCCTCTGTTACGCGCAGTTCAAGGGACGTTCCTTCGAGCTGTCCGAGCTCAAACATCCGGGGTGTGTTCATCGTCATCCCGATACATGCCAGGCCGATGTATGCGTCGATAATGTCGCTGAGACGGCGTGCTTCACGGTGCGACAGTACGCCACCTACGACGAGGCACACGCCGCCGCGATCCTCTGGTGCATCGATAACTACAGCCGCCGCAATCCAAGTGGATCTCGCATCCTTCGTCGACCCACGGCGCGCAACAAGACCACCGACCAGGCCGGCGTGAACAGGCGATTGGTGAACGACGGTCGCGGCCATACGCCTCTGGTGATCTACGAAGCCGGCGTTCGAGTGAATGGTAAACGTAGGCCCATACGGTTTTCTGTCGGCCGGGTAGGGAAGATCGCCAAGGAACACGAGCGATTCGCTTATATCGCGGCCTGTCACTGCCGCCAGGCCTACGAGGCGTGTCATGACACCGGTATCCCGTTCGACCCATCGCGCTACAACGGCTGGAAGCAGAAATTCGGCTTCCCGGCACCGCCCGAACCGGTTGCCTCAGCAGCAATGGATGAGCCGACTCCAACAAGGGTCGCGGCCACCGCCTAGCGTCATTCGCGCCTGAACTTGCAGAAACAGCGACTCGTTCTACCGTGACTATAGATCACGGAACAGCGGGAACCGATCGGCGTGGAATGGCTAGCCAAACGCAAATATTTTCAGCCCAGCGCGGACTGGCGCTACACGGTCTCGGCCGCAGTCACCCCTAACGGCATCGTCTATACAGCATGGCGTCGTCAGCGCCCGGTCGCCTACGAACTCGGCAACCGCGATAACGCACAAGCCTGCCGCGAACTCTGTGCGGCCGACGCCGCCCGTCGCGGCCACGAGTCAGCCCCGGATCAGCCCGATCCGATGACCGATCCTGATGAGCAAAGATTCACTGAAGACGAGACGTCGTATCCGTCGTCTGCGACTGCTGCCCGCAGCCACGACGCGCACGTCCATCTGGATCGAGTAACCCACCGCAGCGGCCTCGTGCCAGAGGAGTCACAATGCCCCTAACGCTCACGTCCTTCGAACTGAGCCTGGTGGCTTGGTCACATCAATCCAGCCGCTGCGAACGCGTCGTTCGACAGTCATCATTGACCAGACCCGCCCAGGCCAGTGTCCGCCATATCACCGCTTGTGGGCATTCCGTACTGTACGGCGTGACGATGTTGGGCGACGAGCTGGAGCTTTTGATCAACTGGCGCGCTGACGGCGACCAGATCACGAGTGTGGGTAGCATCTGCGTCTTTGAACGGCTAGCGCAAAAAGCTGACGCGCCCCAATCTACAGCGCTGCGCCAGCGGGGCGTTCTGCTAGATCACGAAGGCCAGATCATGAGTGCCAGCGCCAGCTATGCTGTGCTGCTCGCCAGTATCCGGCACTGCGAATGGCGTTTCCCGGCCCGGCAGTGCCTGTCGAGCCGCCACCTGTCGCAGCGACCCATGCCCGCCAACGCCAGCGTGCTGATTCAGCACCAAGACCGACGAGCCGACAAGAAAGAGACTGCGTGATGCGCCTCACTCGCGAGCAGGCGCTCGAGTTTGCTCGACAGCGGGGCCTTGATCCCAGCGCCTTGGGCCTCGCAGATGAAACCGACACGTCATCGCCCCAGGTTCGGCCGAAGCCTCGGCGAGAAAGCGGCCCGAGTCCACAGGCGCAGTTGACCGTGCTGGCCCGACAACGCTGGGGCGATGAGATACACACCGACTACGTGGGCGCGGTACCGGGGCGCCGGTTCGAGATCGACATCGCGCTACCCGCCTACCGGATTGCGATCGAGGTCGACGGGTGGGCCTTCCATGGCAAGCACAAGTCAGATTTTCATCGCGATCGCGAAAAACGGAACTTGCTTGTCCTGAACGGATGGCTGGTGCTGGCGTTCTCCGCGCGTGATGTCATGGCGGATCCACTGCGGCTGCTCGACATGGTGGAGCAGTTGATCGACCGCCGCAGGCGCGCCTGGCGCACCTGATGTGCTCGGCACCCACGACATCCGTGAGCACCGAGCCCGTTTGCGCCTAGTCGTCGATCATCGCTACCCGCTGCGACGGATATCTCGCGACCTCGTACAGCGCGTGCTCCAGCGCGTAGACGATGGCCCGATCCAGGTCAGGCCAGCTGCCTGGCCCCGTGGCACGGTCCAGCGGCGACTGCATCGCCTCATCGATTTGCTCACGGCGCATCGCATCGTCGAGCCGGTCGTTGAGCAGGGCGCGATCCAGATCCTCCAGCGTGTGCACCAGATCGGCGTGATCGAATGGATGGTCGGCCTGCGTCAGCCCCTGAGCCCGTCCGAATTGATCGTGCAATCGAGCCAGAACCCGCCCGGCCAGTCGCAATAAGACAATGGGGACATAGGTTGCAGTTTCGGAATCTGTTGCGTAGTTGAGCGCTCGGTCCAATATGTCGCGGCCAGAGGTTATCGGCTCGGACTGTTGCGCCGAGAGAAAACGCCGGTTTGTTGCGTCCACATGAACAGAGTAGCGCGAGGGCTTCGGAGGATCAGTCGGTGTGTCGGCTATCGGCCCTGGATTCAACGTATCAATGCAACACACTGCTAACAGATGAAGCAGGAGTGCTTACCCGATGCAATACAGAACGCGGATTCAGTACACGGAGAGCCAGAAAGCTGAGATGTGGGATCGTTGGCAGCGAGGTGAGTCGCTCCATCAAATCGCCCAGCTTTTCAATCGGTACCACACCTCAGTACGAGGCATCATTGCAGCCTCAGGTGGAATTCGCCCACCCAGCCGGCGTCGCGCTGCGAACGCGCTGAGCCTGGCCGAACGCGAGGAGATTTCACGCGGCATCGCGCTGAGCCATTCGATTCGCTCGATTGCCTACGGCTTGTCGCGAGCACCATCGACGATCAGCCGCGAGATTCGACGTAACGGTGGGACAGATCAGTATCGCGCAACGGTAGCCGATCAGGCCGCGTGGCGTCGGGCATCTCGACCCAAGCCCTGTAAGCTGGGTCAACACGACCAATTAGCCCGTGAAGTCGCCGCAAAACTGCAGAAGCAATGGTCTCCAGCGCAGATCGCAGGCTGGCTGAAGCGCACCTATCCCGACGACCCGAGCCGACAGGTGTCGCACGAAACAATCTATCGCACGTTGTTTATCTAATCCCGTGGTGCACTCAAGAAAGAGCTGCTTGCTCATCTACGTCGTACCCGGGCGATGCGTCGTTCTCGTCACCACACGCAGAAAACGGATAATCACGGGAGGATTACCGGTACGGTATCGATCAGCGAGCGGCCGGCGTCGGTCGACGACCGAGCCGTACCTGGGCATTGGGAAGGCGATCTAGTATTCGGCAGCAAGAATAGCCAGATTGCGACGCTGGTTGAGCGACACACGCGTTACGTCATGCTGGTGAAGATCGATCGTAAGGATAGCGCGACGGTCGTCGACGCCTTGATCGAAAATGCGCGTCGGCTACCCCATCAGCTGTATCGCTCGTTGACCTGGGATCGGGGCAAAGAGATGGCTGCCCATCAACGCTTTACGCTGGCGACTAACATTCAGGTTTACTTTTGCGACCCACACCATCCTTGGCAGCGTGGATCAAATGAAAATACCAACGGGTTACTGCGCCAGTATTTTCCGAAAGGTATGTGCCTCGCCGCATTTTCCCAAGCTGAGCTCGACACCGTTGCGAGAAGCCTCAATGAGCGACCGCGTAAAACGCTAGATTACAAGACGCCGGCCGAACGGTATCAACGTGTTGTTGCGTCGATCCATTGAATCCAAGGCCAAGAGCGGACGAATGGTCCAGTTGCTAGGGCGACGTATCAATCTGGTCTTACGGTAGGTTCTTTCGTGGCGACCTACGCTCCCGAAGCCAGGCGACGCTATCCGGATAGTCGAAAAGCAGCGAGATCATGTTGACGATCAAGAGCGCGAAGAGATAGTGATCGTAGGCTCCGGTTGCGGCCGGCCTGAAGAACAGCAGCACACCGACCAGGATTGTCCACGGGATGAGGTGCGGCAAGGCCATTGCTTTCGTAAAGCCGCGCTCGCAAAGGATGATCGGCAGGTTCGAAAGCATCGCTATATTCGCGAGCAGTGCGATCCAGAGTCCCATTGGTTCATCGAGAAAGACCAAGCTCGCCATATTCACTGGCATTAGGATCAAGGCCACCCAGACCTGCACCCGAATTGGAAGGGTGCGGAAAGATATCCAGATGTCCCGAAATCTATTGTTGCCGGGCTCTTGCTTCGTTGTCATGGGTTTCTTTTCGTGCAGGGTTTGGATTGGACGTTTACAGGCGTGGCGCTGCCTCAAGACGATGCGGACGCTTTATCCGGGGCCAGCTGCGTACGGATCTTGATTTCATTCTCGAGTGTTCGGTGTACAGGGCATTTGTCAGCGATTTCGAGCAGCTTCGCGCGATCCTCATCGGACAGATCACCTTCCAAGTGGACATCACGATGCATCTCGCTGATCTGGCCGGCGGTGGGCTCGCAATCGACGCAATCGTCAGCATGCATCCGTTGGTGATGCAGCCTTACGGAGACTTTTTCGAGCGCAAGTTGCTTTCGTTCGGCGTACAGGCGCAGTGTCATCGCGGTACAGGCGCCCAGACCGGCGAGTAAATAATCGTATGGCGTCGGGCCTGTGTTAGTTCCGCCGAGGCTCTTCGGTTCGTCGGCTGCCAGTACATGTCGACCGGCGCGTACCTGATTGGCCAGTTTACTGACGCCGGTTTCACTCACCTCAACCCGGCCGTCTTCCAGCGGTTCGGCTTCGGCCACGTCGGGCAGGTATCGCTGCGCCCAGACAGCGAGCACCGAAGCGGCGTACTCCGCGTCGCTGCGCTTGCTCAACAGGTGATCGGCATCGTCGAGCGAAATAAAGCTCTTGGGGTGTTTCGCGGTTTGATAAATCTCGCGGGCGTTGTCCACGCCTACCAAGCGGTCTATTGGCGAGTGCATAACCAGCAGTGCGCGGCCCAGAGTCTGAACTCGGTGGCGGATAGTGTTGGCTTCTAGGTCTTCCAGAAACTGTTTTTTGATGTGGAACGGGCGCCCGCCCAGTTTAACCTCGAGTGCGCCGTGTTCCCGGATTGTTTCCAGATTATCGCCGAGTTGTTTTTCGACATGTATCGGCTCGGCCGGTGCGCCGATTGTCACCACGGCCTTCGCTTCATCGATGGCCTGTGCGGCGGCGCCGCCAAGGCTATGTCAGATAACAACCGTGGGCGCTGCATATTCGGCACGCAGGTAATCGGCCGCCTTGACCAAGTCAGCCACGTTCGAACTGAGTTTGGTGTTCGCGAACTCTCCTTCACTCATCCCCAGGCCGGTAAAATCGAAACGCAGCACCGCGAATCCCTGCGTAACCAATGCGGCGCTAATGCGCGACGCTGCGAAGATATCTTTCCCGCAGGTAAAGCAATGTGCGAACAGGGCATACGCGCGAGGGATGCCAGCTGGGCTGTCCAGGCGTGCGGCCAGCATTTCACCTGAATAACCAGGGAATTTCAGTTTCTTGGACTGCATGGCATTTCCTGTCGTTTGTTTTGAGGGTGTCCGGTCAGCCGGCTAAGTCTCTGAGTAATGGTTTGGCGTGCGCTTTGTGCCTTGCCGAGCTCGCCGCGCTAGTCGTTCCTCGAGGCCGTCACGGGGTACCGCCGCAATTCAGTTGATGGGGCTAGACGGAACGGAATGGCTGTGCAATAGGGGAAGAGGTGTCCGCGACTCTTGCGCAGGCCGGCAACCCCTCGTGTATGCCGACTGTGTCGCGTGGGGTCAAAAATTTCTCGGCGCTCGCCATCTTGTGCAACGTATGGGGCCTCGAGACGCCCATCGATAAAAATACGAGCCAGATGCATGCCATGAGCGGCACACTGCCTATTCAGCAACTGGCGAACATGCGGCGACCGGTCCTACCATTGCGGATGTGGCCAAAACTACGCCAGAGCCGCGCTGTGCCATGAGCGGATAAATGATGGAAGCGACCCGAAACAAGCCATAAGCGGCTAGACGACGCCCTAGTGCGAAAGCCATGTAGCGGGTGGTCTCAATGCGCTGATCGCCCGCTAGAGAAGCCAGATTGATATCGCACTGTCACCTCGATCTCCACAACAGTGGAGACCGAGATGTGTGCGGATGATCAGCTGTTCTTCTGGTTCTCCTGGAATTCTTTTATTTCTGTTTCACTTAGCAGGCCATCCTTGTTGGTGTCGAGGGCGTCGAAGATCGATCGGTGCGCGGACATGAATTCCGATGCCGAGCACATGCCATCGCCGTCCTTGTCCAGCAGGGGCATAATATTTTCGTGCTGGGAAAGGATCTGGGTGGCGTAGAGCTGGTTGTAGTTTTCCACTGCCTCTTGCTGGGCGATAGCGGTGGTTGCTGCGCCCGAAGCGACGGTGATGAATAGCAGCTTTGCGACTTTTTTCATGAGAATACCCTTTATCGTGGTTAGTTTGGCCATTCGGCCGGTTTGGACATCGGTTTTTTCAATCATCATAAAAATTAATCAAATAAAAGAGCCGCTTCGCTCGTACGGTGAAGGCCCTCGGCGCCATTGTATGGTCCAGATATTTGAGTAGCGCGATCTCAAAGTCACTCCTTAAGCCATGGCATCAGGCTCTCGTGTCGGTGTGGGTGCGATCGTCATACCGCGAAGCAATTGCCTTTCAAGTCTAGGCATCAATCGCAACCGGACGCCCGAATCATCGATGGCCTGCTCCCGATAACCGAGCAGGCTCGGAATACCGGCCTGCCAATAGGTGCTGCGACAACTTAAGGAAGAGGGCCTCATCGCTAGCCGCGTCGCCAGCTGTGAAAGCGTTCCAGCCACTTCAATACACGCTCTGGGGCGTGCGCTCGCTTCCATTCGCCGGCGGCGTATTTGTTGGCCTCGATCATTGTTGGGTAGGCGTGAATGGTGCCCAGGATTTTGTTTAGCCCGAGGCCATGACGCATCGCGGTGACGAACTCTCCGATCAGTTCGCCGGCGTTCTCGCCCACAATCGTCGCGCCGAGGATCTTGTCCTTGCCGGGTACGGTCAGCACCTCGACGAAGCCGTGTGCTTCGCCTTCGGCGATCGCACGGTCCAACTCGCCGAGATCGTAGCGGGTGACTTCGAAGTCGACGCCCTCTTCTTTAGCCTGTGTTTTGTTGCGCCCCACATGGGCTATCTCGGGGTCGGTGAAAGTCACCCAGGGGATCACTGAATAATCGGTCTTGAAGCGACGGATACCTAGAAATAAGGCGTTCACCGAGGCATACCAGGCCTGGTGGGCCGCGGCGTGCGTGAACTGATAAGGGCCAGCCACGTCGCCGCAGGCGAAGATGTTCGGATAGCGCGTCTGCAGGAACTCGTTCAACGCCAGCGTACGTGTTGGCGATATCTCGATACCCAGTTCCTCGAGGCCGAACCCGGCGGTGTTGGGCGTGCGGCCGACTGCGATCAGAATTCGGTCGAATACGAATTCGACATCCGCGCCTTGGTATTCACAGATCAGCACGTTCTGCCCGTCGCGACGCTCGACGGCCTTCGCCTTGTGGTCGGTACGTACGTCGATGCCGTCGGCGGCGAACCGCTTGGTCAGATGAGCAGAAACTTCTGGATCTTCCCGGGCCAGCAGGCAGGGCGCCATCTCGACTTGCGTCACATGGCTGCCAAAGCCCGCAAACGCCTGGCTGAGCTCACAGCCGATATTACCGCCGCCGAGCACGAGTAGGCGATTCGGCAGCTCGCGCAGATCCCATACTGTGTCCGACGTGAGATAGTCGATTGTGTCGAGGCCAGAAATCGGCGGAACCAGCGGCCGCGCGCCGGTGGCGATCACGATGCTTCGCGTGGTCAGCTCGCGGCCACCAACCTCCACCGTGTAGGGCGAGGTGATCCGGGCTTCGCCTTCGATCGTATCCACGCCGAGCGATCGGTAGCGTTCGACCGAGTCGTGTGGGGCAATCTCGGCAATGACATGCTGGATACGTTCCATGACATGAGCAAAATCCACGCGTATGTTTTCGGCGTGGACGCCAAACTCGCTGCCACGGCGCATCAGAGCGGCTACGCGTGCCGAACGGATCATGGCCTTGGATGGCACACAGCCGTAGTTGAGGCAGTCGCCGCCCATACGGTTTTTTTCGATCAACGTGACCTTGGCGCGCACGGCAGCCGCAATATAGGCGGTGACCAGACCGGCAGAGCCGGCGCCGATAACGATCAGGTTTCGATCGAAGCGTCGTGGCTTGGCATACCCTTTCAGGGCTTTGCGCGATTGCACACGCTCGACGAGTTTGCGCGCGATCAGCGGGAACAGGCCTAGCAGTACGAACGCGATGACCAGGCCTGGCGAGAGCACATCGGCCAGGCGATCGATGGTCGCGAGCTGGGTGCCCGCGTAGACATAGACCAGCGTGCCGGCCAGCATGCCGAGCTGGCTGACTAGATAGAACGTCGCGGTGCGTATGGGCGTCAGGCCCATGACCAAGTTGATCACGAAGAACGGAAATGCCGGCACCAGTCGCAGCGTGAACAGATAGAAGGCACCGTCTTTCTCGACGCCGCGATTGATCGCCTTCAGACGCTGCCCGTAGTTCTTTTGTACCCAGTCCCGCATCACGAACCGTGCGACGAGGAATGCAAGAGTGGCACCGATCGAAGACGCAAAGGACGCTAGAAGTGTGCCCCACAGCAGTCCGAATAGCGCGCCGGCCACGAGCGTCATCACCGCAGCACCGGGCAGCGATAACGCGGTGACCGCAATATAGATCAGAGCGAACAGCGCAGCAGATATGATCGGGCGCGCGTCCACGAGAGCCTGCAGACGATCCTGTTGCGCTTTGAAGTAGGCCAGATCGAGGTATTGACCGACATCGAACATGAAGAACGCCGCGATGGCCGCGACGACCAATACGAGCAGCGTGATTTTAAGTTTGTTCATGGCGGATGCCTTGATGAGTGGCGGGCTATTCGGCGGTGAAGCGGATGTTTCGGTATTCAGCGCGTCCCGAACGGCCGCTGTTGTCGCAGTCGGTCATGAGTGCGACGCCGTCGATGGCGTCGACATCGCGATCGTAGAAGCGTTTGAAATCCGAGCGGACGTTGCGTGATTCAGATATCCAGTGCGCCGGATCAGTCGGCGAGCCCGATTGAGCTGCAACCATCATGGCCTTGTCCGTGAAGGCGTTCGGCCAGTGCGAACCGCGTGGCTCGCTGTTCGCCCAGACGTAGTTGATGGCACGCGTGCGCCAGATCCGTACACCGCCGTCCTGAATCACATAGATCCGCGCCGCATAGTCATCGCCGTCGCGCGTGGTGCCCTGAAGGCCTTCATACACATGATCGATACGCCATTCCCAGCGCAGTACGGGCGTCTTCGAAAGGTCGATCTGGCGGCGGCGCGCGATCGCCGACGCACTGGCGTCGCAGCGGGCTTCCAGGGTTTTCGTGTCGCCGTCGCCAAGCAGTCGATAGCGGGTCTCGCCCTTGAAGGATTTGGTTTCCCAGGCGCCGAGGCTGTCGGGCGAGAACCGGCCGATCATCTGGGTTTCGGCATACGATATCGGCGTCCACCCGAACGTTGCCGTGAGCAACACGACGAACGACATCGCCGTCGAGCCGATTTTCGCAGCGAGGCGCACGAAAGAGTCGCCGGCAGGCGCTGCGTTATCACCTATTCGGGGATAGGGGGTATTCATGGACGTCGTGCCGACGGTCTGACCCAGGCACCTTCGCTCATGGCCTTGCGTCTTTTGAGCCGAATCGCTTGTTTAGATAGCGGACGATGTGAGCGGATTCATACAGCCATATATCGCGATCGCTGTCCTCGATATACAGGCAGGGCACAGTCTGGCGACCGCCGCCTGCGACCAGCGCCTGGTGCGCGGCCTCGTCGGCATGTATATCGCGCATCGCGATCGGAAGTTCGAGCCGATGAATCTCCCGTCGTACACGTAGGCAATACGGGCAGGAGCTGAAGTGATACAGCACTAGGTGGCTTGCGCGCTGCGCCGCCGCCTGCTGCGATTCAGCCGATCGGTGAATCTGGGTGACGCTGCGGGCGGGGTGAACCAGATCGAGCGCTTTGGTCAACCAACGGTGCATGGTGGTTATTTCCTCCTGAGGGGTCTACCGAGCGGTGTTTTGTTATGCCGCATCGGTCAAAGCGCCGCCGCAGCTGCTGCCTTGGCCGGCAGTACAGCCGTAGCAGTGGTCAGCGATGCTGATCGGTGCCCCGGTGAGGTCGGTGTTCAACAAATCTCGCAAATGCGTGCGTGCGTCATTGGTTACGCCCAGCGGCATGTCGAGCATCTGGTTGAAGTCACAGTCGTAGACATAGCCGCGCCAGTCGACGCTTATCAGATTTCGGCACATCACATTGGCCAGATTATCGCGTCGGTAGGCGTTCTTGAGCAGGTTCATGTAATCGCCGAACTGGTTCTTCGAGATCAGGATGCTGCCAAAGCGCTTGATCGGCATGTTGGCGATCGTGAACAGGCGATTGAATTCGATCTCGTGTTCGTCGCGCAGGTGCTGACGGTAATCGGTTTCCAGCGGGCTTTCGGCCGGCGGCAGATGCGGGCCGTCGGGGTTGTAGACCAGGTTAAGTGTCAGACCGCTGTCGAGTTGGCCATAGCCGAGCTGGTTGAGTGTCTGCAGGGCGACGATACTGCTCTGGAACACGGTCTTGCCACGCTGGCGATCGACAGTCTCTTCGGTGTAACAGGGCAGCGAGGCGACGACTTCGACCTGCTGTTCGGCCAGAAAGTCGGCGACCCACTCGTAGCCGGGCTCGTTGAGAATGGTGGGGTTGCAACGGTCGATCACGTGTACGCCCATGGCACGCGCGTCGCGCACCAGATCACGAAAATACGGATTCATTTCGGGTGAGCCGCCCGTCACATCGAGCGTCTGGATTCGCTGGGCATGCATGAACGCGAGGGCGACATCGATTGTCTCGCGATCCATCAGTTCGGTTCGCTTGGGGCCTGCGGCCACATGACAGTGGGTACAGGCAAGATTGCACAGATAGCCGAGATTCATCTGCAGCGTGTCCAACGATCGACGACGGATGGCCGGAAAGTCCGTTTCGGTCAGTTGTGCTTTAGTGTCGTGCATCTTCGAGTCACCCTTGTCTGTTGAGTCGTCGTCCGGCGCCGGCGCGCGCGCAGCCCTCGGTGTCGCGGCCGAGCACTGCGGTGCTGCCCGATTTCAAGCTAACTTGGGGATGAGTCGTCCGACGGCGCCGAAACTTACAGGCGTGAGCGATCGCCTTCTGTGTGTAGCTGGTCACGGATGCGCGCACGAGCCTCGGGCGAAAGTCGAGGTGGCGTGGAATCGGTGCGGGCCGCTCGAAGCGCGTGTTGCAGCCATGCCAACTGGCGCGCATAGCGACGACAGTGACGGCACATCATTAGATGCATTTTCAATCCAATACGCCGGCCAGTGGTCGGTGCGTCCTGTTCGCGCGAGAGTTCGCGGGCCACGTCCTGGCAGCTGGGTAGTCCCATCATGTGGCGCTCCGGGCCATGAAACCTTTTTTCTCCAGACAGCGCCGTAGTCGCAGACGTGCGCGATGCAACAATACATAGAGATTGTTGGGCGTGACCCCCAGGCGCTCGCTGGCCACCGCTGCTTCTACGCCTTCGAGTTCGCGCATCACGAACGAGCTGCGTTGCGCGTGGGGTACGCCGTCAAGACAATGCGCGAGGGCGCCCACGAATGCGTCGCGCTGCAGCTGTGCCAGCGGTTCTTCCGCCCAGGCTGAAGGCGGTTCGCGCCAAGAGCCGTTGGAACGGAACACTTCAGCCTCGATGTCGTCCGAGTATGGCTCCTGTGCGCGAGCTGCACGAGTACGTCGGCGAATTTCGTCGAGGCACTTGTGCTTGAGAATGCCAATCAGCCAAGTGCGTTCTGCCGAATCGGCACGAAAGGTGTGCTGTCCCCGCAATGCGGCCAGCAAGGTCTCTTGAACGAGATCCTCCGCAGTTGCCGGGTCGAACACCTGTCGCAAGGCGAAGGCGTACAGCGCATCGCCGTGACGCTGTAGCCATTGTTGTGCTGCGGCTTGCATGGTGTCGCTCATACGAGCACTGCTTGGGTCATCACAAGTAAATACCGGCGGGCGGTCGGGACGCATTCGTCGAAAAACTCGAGCACGTAAGATTTGTCCCGCCGGCGGCGACTCAGTATGTGCGCATCCTCGGCGCGAATTAATCTGGGAGAGCCGGTGTGAGTATGGCTTTTTTTGCCCCATGGCTGGTGCTGGTAGCCTACGCGGCACTGATCTGGGTGATGACACCACGCACGACCAGCGCTGCCCAGTTTTTCGGTGGCGGGTCGGCGGGTGGCGTGCCGCCGGGTGCGTGGTTGCTGGGCGTGAGTGCCGCCATGAGCTGGGTCATGGCCAAGAGCGTGTACAACGCGATGGGTCTGTCGGCCAGCTTTGGCGTGATTGGTGGCATCGCCTACGGCGCGTACTGGTTGAGCTTCATTGTGGTGGGGGTGACGATCTATGTGATGCGCACACGCGGGGGCTATACCTCGTTGCCGCAGTTCCTGCGCACGAAGTACGGGGTGGCGGCCACCAAGATATTCATGATTGTGATCGCGATCCGGCAGTTCAACGAGATTTGGTCGAACACGAAGGTAACGTCGCAGTTCTTTGGCGCTGAAGGCAGTGCGCCCTACTGGACCGCTGCGGTTGTCATGACGGGGTTCACGCTCTACTACAGCCTGCGTGGCGGCTTGCGATCGAGCATCCTGACCGATGCGATGCAGACGTTCTTGCTGGCTATCCTGCTCGGGGCCGTGTTGGTGGCGCTCACGCCCGGCTTTGCCGAACACGGCTTTCCGAGCGTCACCAACGGCGGCGTGACGCCGGGGATGCAGGCCGGCGGCCTCACGTTTCTGGCCTTGGCGCTGGTGCAGTGTCTGAGCTACGGCTTTCATGATCCGGTCCTCACTGACCGTGCGTTCGTGAGTCGCCCGGCGAGCATGATGCTTG
>Ga0209634_1002383_pt1 | contig 13185 bp, 23 predicted proteins | sample LinPmetageLP40_FD_184043 | JGI IMG/M metagenome (GOLD analysis project Ga0209634, IMG submission 184043) | Marine viral communities from the Pacific Ocean - LP-40 (SPAdes) (version 2) | ecosystem: Environmental > Aquatic > Marine > Oceanic | place: Pacific Ocean | collected 2010-08-26
ATAGCTACACCCACCATGAAAGCTGTATCATCTAAGCCTTCTGATGTGTATTTATATTTATCTATGTGTTTATATAAATCGTCCTCGACCATTTGTAAATCTTCTATTATTTCTTTAATCATCATCTTCCTCCCATGTTTTTACTTTTGTTATTTCTAAAGTGTCTTTATATACACCCCACCTATCCCACATAATATCTATAGCATGGTCTTTGCTCTCAGCATAGTCATCTACAGAGTCTATTTGTATAGTTGTACTTACTGTTATCTCATATACTTTCATCATCTACCTCCTGTTAAAATCTATTTCGCCTGTCTCAACATCAGCATAAATTAATTGTATCTTAGTGCTGAGTACATCTTCAAGTTTCTTTTGATTAGGTCTAAGTATTCTATTAATTTTAGTACCATCAGTTCTCCTTGCTAATGCCTTAACATCTATCAACAGCATATCTCCTTCTTCATTGATAGCTACCATGTCAATTATACCTTGACTTTGGTCTTCGTTAAAGACTTGATACCCCTGTTGAATTAAAAAATTATGTACTAAATTAACAGCAATCATTCCTCTACCATGTTTTTCATAGCTCATTTGTATCTCCTATACATGTATTACAAAGCCTGACATATCATGCCTTGCTTTACCTTTTGCTTTAAGACCAACCACTACATTGGGTTTGTCCATAAATCTTATATCACTTTTGTCCCCATCAATAACTTCTCTACCTTTGTAATAGATAGGCATAACACCATTGAATACTACTGCTATGTTATACTTTATAGTATCAAAGTATTGTGCATACTTACTACTAGCTTCTGAATAACTCCATGTCAAGTGGTAGTTAGTATATTGTGCTACTTTTCTTGTCGGTATTTTAGTGTAGTCATAGAACTGTATATGTGGAAACAACTCAAAGATATTCTTAGCTTCTCGCCAACCTAAGTCTACAATTTCTTTACAAGGTTTCCACTCAGGGTGTCCATAGCCTTCAAAGTATTCTGCATGTTCTTTTAACAAATGCATTTGTGAAACACCATAATGAGTATTCTTTGTAGGTATATGTTCCCATTGTATATCACTAGTACCATTCAATCTCAGGCAAGGAAGCTTATCTTTTTTCTTACAGTAGTTATCAAACTTAATTATGTCTGATATCAGGTAAGACATGAAGGTATCTCTATCTTCTAAATACAATTTAGTCTTACGCTTTCTAGCTTCTTGTATGACATTAGTGGTTTCACCCTTCTTTATAATGCCACCCCTACCTGCTGTATTAAGACAGGCTTCCTTGCACCCAGCAATGTCTTGATAAGGACATATCTTAGTGTTGATTGGACTCATATGTACTATAGCACTTAGATAATTGCTATACACTTTATTACTTTTCTGTATCTTTGGATTGCTAAATGTTAGTAATTTGTAACTCATGTTTTATCTCCTAAGTATAAAAGTTATAATAAATATTTTCAGCTATGAACTGAACTATTTCATCTCTATCGTCATCTTGATGTAGATTATAATTCTCTGCTATAGTTTTAATTTCTTTATCTAATAGTCCTTTATTATCTTGAACTATTAATTCTTCATTTAATTTTTCTAATATTAATTCTTCATTTGTATTACTCATATTATTTCCAACCTGCTATAGACTCTAAAGTGTCCAGCTTTTTTTGATGTGCTACTGAAACATCTATTGGTTCAGGCATATCATTATCATACAAAGCATATAATATTTCGCTAACATAAACACTACCCATATCAGGATAGTATCCATTAGCTTCGTCAATATGAACCATTCTTGTAATGCCTTTTGCATTGTCAATTATTCGACCTGTTCTATAAGCATTTGATATACCATAGATAGGTGTTAGTTGAACTTTCATACCTTTTTTTAAGTCATTATGTGTCATATTATCTCCTATTAAGTTCTGTTTTGATTAACAAATCTATCTGTTAAGTCTTTGATTAGTTCCTTAACATCAAAGTCTCCACCTATAGTAGCTAAAGTTAATTCACTTTCAATTTCATTTAGCATTTTGTAAGACATACAAGTTCTTATTTCATAACCAAAGTCTGAATTAAAATTATAAGGTGTGTCAAATTTTAATGAAGTTCCACCATACGAAGCTTCATAATGGTCTTTACACTCTCCATCTGCCAATACATTATTTACATTTTTACAATGACTTATTATTGATTTACTTATAGCATCAAAATTTTCTGATAATTCTTGCATTTCTTTTTGAACTGTTTCTAATTCTTTTAGTCTATCTTTTAAATAAGTTTCGTTATCGCTTCCTTCGAAGCTATGTTTAAATCTATTTAAAGATGTTTGTTTCCATTCTCTTTTTATTTTATCTACAATAGCTGTTCTATCGCAAACTCTCATTGGCTGTGCCATATTATATCTCCTTTAAGTTAAAATTAAATGGGTACTTTAAAGTGATACCCAGCACTTTTTAGTATTAGAAATTACGCTGTATTCAGTTACAGACTAATACTAATTATTTACCTTTGAAACAAAGACACACTATATAGTAATGTATCTTTCAATCTCTCAGTAAATCTAGTCCATGCACTATTTGTATAGGCTTCGTAGTTATCAATAACATTGAATGTTTTTTGTGCGTCCATATTGTTTGCAACTTCTAAGACTTGCATACCTTTATTACTTTCACCTAGTTTAACTTTTCGTCTAAACCATAGTGGAAATATAGGGTGTTGTAGCTGTTGATATATAGATACTTTGTTTTGATGGTAACCAAAGAATGTTCTACCTTTAGTTTTCTCATCTCTCTCTTTAGCTACTCTAACTCTAATGATGTTAGCCCCTGCATCAGTACCAGCTCTCCAAATATTTTGGATAATGATTGGTGCATATTTTATTGCAGTAGTAGTATTACTACCTCGTATTGTATATGTAGTTTTCGACATATTTTATCTCCGTTTTATTATAATTAATAGTGGTGCTAGTTGGTTTATTTACGACTCAAACTAGCAGAAAGAGTACCTTCAGGACTGTTGCTCGGTTTATAGTTTCTAGTTTATCCTGATTGCGCAGTTTAATTTTACGATTTAACAGTAATCCCTAGAGACCAAGTGATATTATTATTGTGCTTTAATATTAGCACCTCTTTTACTTGGTGTCCTATAAGTTTTTTTATACTTCCATTGGAACAGTATCTTGTCCATTCTGACCGAATAGATTTAACACAGTTCTAACTGAATGTCCTTCGTAGTCTTGACAAATAGTTATTGTTCTACAAGGTGTTCTACTTTCACCTTTACCTAAAACAACTGTCTCATCTTCTATAGATTTACAGTTTTTTATTTCTATTACATCATGAAAGCTAATATTTTTATCTATCATTTTTATCTCCTAGTCTTAATAGACTTGTTAAGTTGTGATTGCTCCAACACAATAACAAAACCAAATGGAATTGTCAAGTTGAAATTGTGCATGTAAATATTTAATGTACGATTTTTAAATAACTTTTATTTACTGCATCTTCTATGTCATCACATACTTTATTAAAATCTTTATCTATTTCAAAAGGATTTTCAAGTATATCTAAACCTACATCAGCTTTAACTATTATGCTTGTAAATTCTACAATTAATTCAAATAAATCTTCTTTATTTAAACCATATAAACACTTTTCAAAGGCTTCAAAACCTTCTTTGTCTTTAAGATTTGCAAACTCATCTATTTTATTAAAATATTCTATTGCTTTCATAATTTACTCCTATATTTTTACTATGTTCCAAACAGTTCCCTGTTCCATAGTTGTATTATTTAAAAAATCTTTAGTTGATGATACTTTCACCCAACCAAATCTACCCTGATAAATCATAGACCTATCTTCCTTCATATTAAAAGCTTGAGTATACCTATAACCCTTTGATTTAAGGTATCTTTTAGCTTTTTCTAAACTGTTAAACCTTACAGATTTTCTAGTTTTAGCATCTGCAATAGTTTGCATATTTTGTAATCCATTAGGATTTTCACATTTCTTTTTCATAATTATATCTCCAAATAATTAAAATTATCATCATCAAGCATTTCATTAGCATCTAAATCTAAACAAAAGTCTAAAATATCTACATAATCTCTTTCAGGATATTCGTCATCTTGAAAAATATCAAGCAATTGTTCTGCTTCTATTTCGTCTACATTAAAATTTAATTTCTTTTCATTGGCTAGTGCCATAATCGTTCCTCGTTAGTTGATTGCCCTACCACCCTAATCGATAGCAAAGCAGTTGTCAAGTGAAACACACACGATTTGTGTATAAACATAAATAATATTTACAATAAAGATTAGCTACCAAGCCAATCTAGATTTATCATAAACAAAGTCTTTAGGATTGCTTTCGAAACCATAGTTTTTCCACCAACCTTTAGGTTTAAAATATCTATCAGTCTCAATAAAAGCTTCAACCGAAGCCATAGTCATAGCTTGTCTTCTCCACTCCAGAAACGCATGGACTTTAAATTTTGCCAAAGGCATTCTAGTTCTGTGAGAGTTTGACCTCATAAATACCCATTTTCTTCCAACTTTTATTTCATAAACTCTAGTTCCATACTTGCCAAAGAATAAAGTTTTGTAGTGGTCAGACATTTGAGGATTTAACAGTCTTTCCATAAGAGTTTCGCTATCTTTTATTACTAAATTTTCCATATTTTTACCCTGAACTCAACAGTTCGGTTAAGCAGTCAGCGACATTGCTGATTGCCGACCAAGTTTAGAGAGCTGGTTGGAATTTGTCAAGTTGAGAACAAGGCGTAAACAATAAATATTACATGTCATGTATAAAATAAAAGATTTTATATAATTATTTATGTGTTTTATGCGTATATTTCCATTAACTTTTAGGGTTGAAAAGTTTGGTGAAACACGGGTGCGTGTAAGTGTATATGCGTGTAGGTTTTACGATTACACATAATATATACATAAGGTTTGGTTGGTTTTTTGGGTTGTTTTTTGGACTGCTCTACTTTCTCTACGCGTGTCAACGCATACAGAAAGATGTTGACAATCGAAATGGGAAGCCTTACTGTGTAATGGCATCAGCAATTGTGCTGTTGCTTTATTCCCCAAAGGGGAAAGGATTGAAATTATGAAAAATACAACTACACAAACTCCGTTTGAAGTTAAAGACCCTAAAGCTTCGGCTAGTTATGGGCAAGTCCAAAGAATTGCTATGCAATTTAGCAAGGCTAAGGGTTGTCCGAAGGACATCAAGTTTGGGACAATACGAGGACATTTCTTAGCGAAGCTAAACGCTAAAAAATTCCTTACTCAAGGTGATGTGGTGAAAATCTTAAGCATGAAGGCTTTGCCTAGTGCTGATTTGAAGGCTATGAGGTCTTACAAGAAGCTTGTAAGTATTAGCTAAAACTCTAAAGAGTTTACAAGGGGACGCTTCGGTGTCCCTTTTTTTTATCTACGATAAAGTCCACACTTCCCCACCTGTCAACACGCCCCGAAGCATATGTATATCTATGTGATATTTGTCTTGTTTACATAGCTCTCTAGAGCTTTGTAAGAGCTTTAAATTATAAATCTTAGGAAACCTATTAAGCTTTGCTTAAATCTCTTAGAATAGCTTAGAAATAGTATAGTCTGGTAAACTCTTTAGAGTTTATATTGTAATACTTTAAGCTCTAAAGAGCTTTATAGACTTTGGAAACTTCTCTAACTCAAAGAGTTAGTTGTTTTCTACACAAATCTATTAAACTCTTTAGAGTTTACCCCTATAGACTTGTTAAATCTGTAAGATTTACTGAGCTTATAGGGTAGGCAGGACACCCACCCCCTCCCCCCTATATATATGCACAATGTTATACATTTTTAGAAGTTTTGAAGTGTTAAGTAGGTTAATTGTTTTGTCGGGTTCGACAAGTTTTAGAAAGGTTTGTTCGGGTTTAATAGGTATGTTTATTTTATCTTTGACCCCGGCAGACTTAATCTTATTATACAGTCTATATTAAGTTCTGTCAAGTAAAATATAAAAAAACTACAAATAGCTTGACAAACTCTATATCATACTATATAATATAACGTATGTCATCTTTAACATCTAAAAGAAAATTAACAGAAAAACAAGAAAGTTTTCTTAATAACCTTATAGAAACCAAAGGAGACTTGAAGCTTTCAGCCGAACTTGCAGGATATTCAGGAAATCACTATCAAATTATACAATCACTTAAACATGAAATAGTAGATTTAGCCTCAGACGTACTTGCAAGGGAAGCACCTTTAGCTGCTTTTAAACTAGTTGAAGTTTTACAAAGTGATAAAGCATTACCTCAAGCTAATATAAAAGTACAAGCAGCACAAACTATTCTTGATAGAGTAGGACTAGGTAAAAAAGAAAGATTAGATGTTAATCATAATATAGGTGGTGGTATATTTATTTTACCACAAAAAGAAACTGTAGATTTATCTGCAGAAAACGGTGATTATGAGGAAGTATCAGAATAAATTAGTAAACTTTATTAATAACTTACTAGATAGGTTTTTTGAAGTATCTTTTCAAAGAACAGAAGATAGACTAATGCGTAAAGATAAATGAAATTTTGGATAACAGAATACATAAATGAAAGTCCCGGTGTTTTAATTGGACCTTACATTAGAGCAAAGACAATGTCAGAAGCTAGTAGAATAGCTATAGAACATGGTTTGTTTGTTATCGGAGAAATACAAGAACTAGAACATACAGAATTAACAACAGAAAGGACGATACACTAATGCCAAAAGAAAAAGATAGTAGATTAAAAAGAGCTGGAGTAAGTGGTTATAACAAACCAAAAAGAACTCCTAGTCATAAAACTAAATCACATATTGTTGTTGCTAAAGATGGCAGTAAAATAAAAACAATACGTTTTGGTCAGAAAGGTGCGTCTACAGCAGGTAAACCTAAAGCAGGTGAATCAGCTAGAATGAAAGCAAAGAGAAAGTCTTTTAAAGCAAGACACGGTAAAAACATAGCTAAAGGTAAAATGTCAGCAGCTTATTGGGCTGATAAAGTTAAGTGGTAAACTATGGGTAGACAAATAGGTAATGACGAAGGTTCTCAAGTAACCTTTAGAAAAAGTATCTATGGTAAAAGCGATGGTGGTAAAGGTGCAAAGCCTAGACCACTTTCAATATCTAAACAAGAATACGAAGCTAATTGGGATTTAATATTTGGAAATAAAAATGGTAACAAAAAAGAAAACAAAAAGTAAGTCAACTGTGAATAAAGCTGGTAACTATACCAAGCCAACTATGCGTAAGAGACTTTTCGAGAAGATTAAATCTGGCACTAAAGGTGGTAAAGCCGGTCAGTGGTCTGCTCGAAAAGCCCAGCTCTTAGCTAAACAATACAAAGCTGCTGGAGGTGGCTACAAGTAATGAAACAATTTATGATTAAAATAATGGAAAAAGGAAAAAAATGTTATTCAAACCTTTTTAAAAAATGTTTAACACCTACTAAAAAGAAAACAAATGCCAAAAGCAAAAAGCCAAGAAAGTCTAACTAAGTGGACTAAACAAAAGTGGAGAACTGCCAGTGGAAAGAAATCTTCTAAAACTGGAGAAGTCTACGCACCTGCTAAAACTATAGCAAAGCTTAAGTCTACTGCAGCAGGTAAAAAGAAACTTGCAGCTGCTAACGCTAAGAAACGAGCAGCTACTAAAAAAGGCAAACAACATGCCAAACATGGACTACACAAAGGTAAAAAGAGGTAGTGAAAGAAGGTTACATAAAGAAGAAAAGTGCTACTATTCCTTTTGGATATGAACTAAGTGAAATAAAAGGTTACTTATCTCCTATACAAGAACAGTTAGATGTTCTTAATAAGTATATAAAATCTGTAGTTAATGAAGAGTATTCACTTAGAAAAGCAACAGAACTTATTATTGAAGAAACAGGTAGAAAAATAACTCATGTAGGTCTATCTAAAATAATAAATAATACTTATATACCTTCTAATAATAAATATCAATACTCTAAAGAAACTAAAAGAAAACAAAAATTAGCTAGAGAACAAAAAGATTTAATTAAAGCTAAAAAGAAAATAGCATACAAAGAATCTAAACTTAAAGCAGAACAAAAAGTTATAAAAAAAGCTACAGAAAAAACAACATCTAAGATTGTTTTAGATACAGAATTAAATCAAGTAGCACCTAGTGTACAAGAAGTAATAAAAGATTCTAAAGTTATTTTTCATCCTAATGAAGGTCCACAGACAGACTTTTTAGCTGCTGGTGAAAAAGATGTTTTATATGGTGGAGCTGCTGGTGGTGGTAAATCCTATGCAATGATAGTTGACCCACTAAGATATGCACACAAAAAAGCACACAGAGCTTTAATACTTAGACGTTCTATGCCAGAACTACGAGAAATGATTGATAAGTCTCGTGAATTATATCCACAAGCATTTCCCGGTGCTAAATTTAAAGAAGTTGAAAAGCTTTGGAACTTTCCTTCCGGTGCAAAAGTAGAGTTTGGATTCCTTGAAAGAGATGCAGACGTATACAGATATCAGGGACAAGCATATAGTTGGATAGGTTTTGATGAGATTACTCATTTACCTACAGAGTTTAGTTGGAACTATCTTGCTTCAAGACTACGTACAACTGACCCAGAAATACAAACATACTTACGTTGTACTGCTAACCCCGGTGGTGTTGGTTCTCATTGGGTTAAAAAAAGATATATAGAAGCTAGTGAACACAATAAAAGTTTTATGGGAAAAGATGGACTAACTCGTAAATTTATTCCTGCAAGACTAGCTGATAATCCTTATCTAGATGCCGATGGTGTTTATGAGCAGATGCTTAAATCATTACCACCCACACAAAGACAACAACTCTTGGAAGGTAACTGGGATGTAGCAGAAGGTGCTGCATTTACAGAATTTGAACCTGATAAACATGTAATTACTCCTTTTGCTTTACCTATTCATTGGGAAAGAGTTAAAGGAATTGATTATGGTTATGCATCAGAATCTTGTTGTTTATGGGGAATAATGGACATAAATGACAATACTTTAATAATTTATAGAGAATTATACAAAAAAGGCTTGACAGGTGAAGAGTTGGGTGGTATAATAACAGATATGGAAACAGAAGACCCCTTTTCAGTAAACGGGGTTTTAGATACTGCAGCATGGGCAAAAACAGGAACAACTGGTCCAACTGTAGGAGAAAGTTTAGTTAGAGCTGGTCATAAATTAAGACGAGCTGATAAAAACAGAATACAAGGTAAAGTACAAATACACGAGTATTTAAAGATTAGAGAAAACGGAAGACCTAAGTTACAGATATTTAATACATGTCCTAACTTAATAAGAGAGTTACAGTCTATACCGTTATCTAAAACTAATCCAGAAGATGTAGACACACATGCTTCTGACCACGCATATGATGCACTGCGTTATATGATAATGAGCAGACCTAGAATGGAAAGCCCATTAGAAAGAATGCGAGGTTTAAAACGAGAAATGTATAGACCAGTAGATTCAACATTTGGTTATTAAGATATGGCAGAAAAAGAAAATACATTTTTAAGTGCTAATAATATTTACGAAGAAGTAGAAGGCGAAGCTGGTGTTCAATTAACTTTAGAAGAAGACCAACAACGTAATCTTATTGGAATTATACAGGGTCGTTTTGCACAAGCAGAAGATGCTAGGCAAACTGATGAACGCAGATGGTTAAAGGCTTATGAAAATTATAGAGGACTATATAATAAGTCAGTTAAATTTAGAGAATCAGAAAAGTCTAGAGTATTTGTAAAAATTACTAAGACTAAAGTACTAGCTGCTTTTGGTCAATTAATTGATGTTATGTTTGGTACAGGTAAATTTCCTATAGGAATTTCTGAAACTAAATTACCTGAGGGTGAAACAAACCAAGCTCATTTAGATATAGATAATCCTACTCCAAATATTGAAGCTCCTATTCCAGATAATATAGGAAATAGAATAGAAGATAACCCTTATGATGTTGGCTATGAAGGAGACGGTAAAACTTTAAAGCCTGGAGCTTCTTTTGCTAATGGTTTATTTGAAGATAGTCTTGAAGACCAAGCAAAAGATGTTGGTATTTTAGTAGACGGTCCGGGCTATATACCACAACAAATAGACATTAATCCTGCACAAAAAGCTGCAAGAAGAATGGAAAAACTTATACATGACCAAATAGAAGAGTCTAACGGTAGTTCAGAAATAAGAAACGCTTTATTAGAATCTGCTTTACTGGGTACAGGAATTGTAAAAGGACCATTTAACTTTAATAAAAAACTACACAAGTGGGATGTAAATGACGAAGGAAATAGAGAATATAATCCTTTAGAAGTTAGAGTACCTAGAATTGAATTTGTAAGTTCTTGGGATTTTTATCCAGACCCTAATGCTACTAACATAGAAGAATGTGAATATATAATTCACAGACATAAAATGAATCGTAGTCAAGTAAGACAACTAAGAAACATGCCTTACTTTGATGAAGAAGCAATACGTAATGCAATTCAAATGGGTGCTAATTACGTAGAAAAAGATTTTGAAAGTCAATTAAAAGATGATGCTAGAAGCGATGAAGATGTAAATAGTAGTTTTGAAATATTAGAATACTGGGGCATGATGGATGCAGAGTATGCAAGAGAAGTAGGTATCGACTTACCCGACAGTGTTGATGACCTAGACGAAGTACAAGTAAACATATGGACATGTGGACATTATTTATTAAGAGCAGTTCTTAATCCGTTTACTCCTTATAGAATACCTTATCATGCTTTTCCATACGAAAGAAACCCATATAACTTTTTTGGTATTGGCGTAGCAGAAAACATGGATGATAGTCAACAGATTATGAATGGTCATGCAAGAATGGCTATTGACAACCTAGCAATGTCTGGGTCGTTAGTGTTTGATGTAGATGAGTCTGCTTTAGTTGGTGGACAATCAATGGAAATATATCCGGGAAAAATATTTAGAAGACAAGCAGGAATGCCCGGACAAGCAATACATGGATTAAAGTTTCCTAATACATCACAAGAAAATTTAATGATGTTTGATAAGTTTAGACAACTTGCAGACGAACAAACAGGTATACCTAGTTATTCACACGGACAAACAGGTGTTCAAAGTATGACAAGAACTGCTTCAGGTATGTCAATGTTGCTTGGAGCAGCTAGTTTAAATATTAAAACAGTTGTTAAAAACCTTGATGATTTTTTATTAAAACCACTTGGAGAAGCTTACTTTCAATGGAACATGCAGTTCTTAGAAGATGAGTTAGATGTTAAAGGTGATTTAGAAGTTAAAGCTACTGGAACAAACAGCTTGATGCAAAAAGAAGTTAGAAGTCAAAGACTAACAACATTCTTACAAACTGCTCAAAATCCTGCTGTTGCTCCTTTTGTTAAAGTTTCTAAACTAATTAGTGAACTAGCCTACAGTTTAGATTTAGACCCTGATGAAATACTCAATGACCCTGAAGAAGCTGCTGTAATGGCTCAAATAATAGGAATGCAAAATGCTGGACAAAATAATGGCGAAGAAACTCAACCCAATAGTGAACAGCCCCCATTGGCAGGACCTCAAGGAGCACCTGAACAACCTCCGGAACTTGGAGTTACAGGCACTGGTGGTGGCAACATCGGAACAGGAAATGTACCGGTTGCAGGGGAAGCTGAGTTTTCTGGGTAAACTAGAGCAGTTAGACCAGCAAGTTAAAGAAGCAATAACACGTAAAGAGGAAATGTAATGAATATGTTAGATGATGATAGAAAAAAATACGGTATAGGTAAACTTGTTAAAACTTTAAGTAAAAGAAGTTCTAAGAAACAAAAAAATACTCCACGTTATGATGAAACAGATATGGCTGAAAGAGGTACTATATCTTTTGCTGATGCTAAAGAACTTATAGATAATAAATCTTTTACTATAGAAGAAGTAAAAAGATTTTTAGTAGCTAGTGGCGAAAGTCCTAAAGATGTTAGTAAGTTTGCTGAAGAGTATATGAAAGCAGAAGCTATGAAAGGATTACCTTTAAAAGATAAAAAAGCATTACTTAAAAGAAAAAAAAGTAAAACAGAAGAAACAGATGAAAGATTATTAGATGGGACTCCTCCTACCGAAGCAGAGCAAGAAAAAATGCTAGATGAGTTAATGAAAAGAGGAGAGTTCTATGGTGGTGGAATGTCTAAAAAAAGAATAGGATATGCTGAAGGAAGCTTACTTAATGATGATATGCCTATGATGGATTCAGATGAAGTAATGGAAGATAACTATGTAGACTTTGTAGTAGCTCAAACTTTATCTGATGAAGAACAAGAATTTTTAAATAAACAATTAGAAGGCAACGATAAACTTAGTGTCATATTTGACAAAGTAGTTGGAAGTGCCTCAGAATTTACTGGAGATGGTTCTGTTGAAGGACCGGGAACAGGAGTCTCTGATGATATACCTGCAAGGTTATCTGATGGAGAGTTTGTCTTTACTGCTAAAGCTGTAGAAGAAATCGGAGCTGATAAATTAGAAGCTATGATGAAAGAAGCTGAAGTAGAAGCAGATGCAAGACAAGGGATGGCTTTTGGAGGAATGTTACAAGAAGAAGAAGAAATAGAAGGCGATATGTCTATGGTTTCTTCTGATATGCGTAAAGTTAATCCAAGGCTTAATCCAAACTTAAGATAAAGCTACCCTAAAATATTAGGCACTTTATTACAACATAACCGAAAGGCTACCTTTACAATACAAGCCCTCTAGTCGACATAGAGCTACCTTGTGAACAAAAGCCCCAATTAGGAGAATAGAAAATGACTGATACAGTCCAAAAAGAAGAAACGCCAAACCCTTATAACGCAAAGAAAAGTTGGCACACAGGTGAAGATAAACCTTTTGAATCATCGCAAGGTTTGTTTTTTGAAGAGTCTTCTGAAAAGAATAAACTTTTTAAAAGTAATAATATAACTGAAGTAGAAGCTGAAGGAAGTGTTAATACTGAAGAACTGGAAACTACTAAGGATGCTCCTTACAAAAAACCAGACTACAAAAAACGATACGATGATTTAAAAAAGCATTACGATAGTAGGCTTAATGAGTTTAAATCTAGAGAACAAGAACTAATAGAAGAGGCTACGCAAAATAGAACCGACTATAAAGCTCCTAAATCTCCAGAAGAATTAGAAC